>Ga0307438_1000170_pt1 | contig 54778 bp, 49 predicted proteins | sample SalMarWE160110MG_FD_202144 | JGI IMG/M metagenome (GOLD analysis project Ga0307438, IMG submission 202144) | Salt marsh sediment microbial communities from the Plum Island Ecosystem LTER, Massachusetts, United States - WE1603-110 | ecosystem: Environmental > Aquatic > Marine > Intertidal zone >... | reverse complement strand
GACTAAGGAATTCATCGAGTACGTGCGTCCTCTTATTCAAGGAGAGGTCGATGTTCCTGTTCAGAAGGGGCTTCCTTACTATCCTAGATTAGAGAAAAGGAAAATCCTGGCTAAGAAATAGACGAAAAGGAGGTTAAAATGGGAGAGATGCAGACCGTTACCTTATTTGCTGACTGGGAACCAAAAAGTGATTTTGAGTTAGGCTTGAAAGATGTGGAAGGGAAGCTCACCTATCTGGGAAGTAAGGTCTGGAAAAATCCTATGATTAAGATAGTGGGAAAGGACATCCCGGAAATCGGTCTTACTGAGGTTCTCATTAAGGTAAAAGCATGCGGTATCTGTGGCAGTGATGTTCATATGGCCCAGTCTGACAATGAGGGATATATCTGGTATCCCGGGCTTACCGCCTTTCCCTGCACTATAGGACACGAGTTTTCCGGAGTAGTAGCTAAAGCGGGAGAGAAGGCAATTAACAAAAGAACCGGTAAAAAATATGAAGAGGGTGAACCTGTTACCTCGGAGGAGATGCTCTGGTGTGGAGCCTGCCGACCGTGCGCTGATGGTTACCCTAATCACTGTGAGGCACTGCAGGAGTTGGGTTTTACCTGTGATGGAGCCTTCGCCGAATATGTGAAGGTAGATGCGAAGTACACCTGGAGTCTAGAGGAGTTAAAAGGAAAATATTCCGGTGATCAAATATTTTTAGCCGGAAGTCTGGTCGAGCCAACGTCGGTAGCCTTCAATGCCGTCATAGAACGGGGAGGTGGTATTCGTCCTGGAGATAATGTGGTTATTTTGGGTGGAGGTCCTATTGGCCTGGCAGCGGTGGCTGTTTTAAAAAGGGCAGGAGCGGCTAAGCTAATATTATCGGAACCCTCTGAGTCAAGAGCAAAGCTAGCCAAAAAGATGGGCGCCGATCATATTATTAATCCCTTAAAAGAGAACTTCACTGAATCTGTATTAAAGTTAACCAATGGTCTGGGGGCAAAATTGTATCTCGAGGCGACCGGTCTTCCGGACAGGGTCTTCGGCGACATAGAACAAACTATCTGGGAAGGAAAGCAGTTAAATAGTGTAGTGGTGATTGTGGCCAGGTCAGCTCAAAAAATTCCCCTTACCGGTGAGGTGTTTCAGGTAAGGAGAGCATCCATTGTTGGTTCTCAGGGACACTCAGGTCATGGAACTTTCCCCAGGGTTATCAGCTCTATGGCTTCAGGAATGAATATGCTTCCCTTAATTACTAAGAAAGTTACTCTAGATGAAGTTCCGGAAAATATAGTTATGCTCCAGAGTAATCGAACAGAATGTAAAATTACGGCAGTTTTTGAGTGAGGAAAACTGTTTTTCTGAATAGGTGTAGTTCGAGGTACGAGAAAATGGGACAGGGTAGCCGTAATCTTAAGGTGAACTAAATGAAAAAGATGTTGGCAGCAGTCTTTGAAGGGGAAGGGAAACTGGCCTTAAAGGAGATCCCGGTTCCCGAGATAAAGACAGAAGATGAGGTCTTGTTAGAAGTGGAAGCAGCAAGTATTTGTGGGACAGATGTGCACATTTTGGAGGTGCCTCCTGGCCATCCAGCTACGCCGGGAACGATTCTTTCTCATGAATATGTTGGCAGGGTCCTTGATGTTGGAAAGGGAGTGACCCACCTCAAGACCGGTGACAGGGTAGTGGTGGACCCAAATCTTAAATGTGGGGGCTGTAGTTACTGCAAAATGGGTATGCCCAATATGTGTGAGAATATGACCACTTTGGGGATATTCATTGATGGAGGATTTGCCAGATATAACGCTGCTCCTGCTGAGGCACTTCATCCAATCTCTTCCGAGCTACCTTCAGAGCTAGCTGTTTTTGCTGAGCCTCTTTCCTGTGTGGTCAACGCCACGCAGAAGCTTCGTCTTCAGCCAGGCGAATCAGTGGTAGTTCTGGGAGCAGGACCTATTGGTCTTTTATTCACCCAAATGTTTAAGGCATCAGGAGCAGGGAAAATTTTAGTCTCTGAGATATCAGAATACCGAGCAAGATTCGCTCAAGAGAGTGGTGCAACCCGGGTTATAAACCCATTGAAGGAAGATCTAGAAGGAGTTGTAAAAGACGAGACTGGGCTTGGTGCAGATGTAGTGGTCGATGCGGTGGGTGTTTTGTTCAAAGTTGCCATGGGAATTGCACGCAGGGGCGGACAGATCCTTCTTTTTGGCCAGAATTATCAGGCAACCACTGAGATTGCCCAGAACGACATTACCCGGAACGAGCTTGTCATACTGGGAAGTTTTATTGCTAAGTTTACCTTCCCCTCAACTATAAAGATTATCGAAAGTAGAGTTTTAAATTTAGAAAAGCTCATTACTCACAGACTTTCCTTGAGTGAGATTCACCAAGGGATAGAGGCAATGAGAAATCAGAAGGCAATTAAGGTGGTCATTACACCGTAAGGAAGACAAATGAAAAAAAGCATAGTGGTATCAACTCCAGAGGCAAAGTTCTCTGCCCTAGCTTACAAAGAAGATTTCCGAGACAGCATTAGAAAAGTGGCCGAATTAGGTTTTGATGGGGTGGAGCTTGCCATCAGGGATCCTAAAAAGGTTGGGGGAGAGAAAATCAAAGAATTGGTAAGGCAGTATAATTTGGAAGTGCCAGCTATTGGCACCGGGCAGGCCTGGGGTGAAGAAGGATTAAGCTTTTCCGATCCCCGCCCTTCGGTGAGGGAGAAAGCTATTGCCAGAATAAAAGATCATATTGACTTTGCTGCAGAATTTTCTGCCCAGGTGATAATTGGTTTGATAAGGGGAAGGATAGAAGATCATGTAAGAGGAGAGGATGCGGAAAAATGGAGCCTGGACTGTGTGCGGGAATGCGCCGCCGTAGCCCAGGGATTGAAAGTAGGTCTTACTCTGGAGCCCCTAAATCGTTATGAGACCAACTTTATCAACACTGTTGCCGAAGGTATTGAGTTCATCAAGAAACTCGATCTGCCTAATATGGGGATGTTGATAGACACATTCCATATGAATATTGAAGAGGTTTCCATCTACGAAAGTATCATCAAAGCTAAGGATTATATCACTCACGTCCATTTAGCCGATAGTAACCGCTGGGCTCCGGGAAGCGGACACCTTAATTTTGCTCAAGTTATCAAAGTGCTTGAAAAAATTAACTATAAGGGCTATCTCTCAGCAGAAATTCTTCCGCTGCCTGATGCGGATAGAGCCGCCCGATTGACTATTGATCACTTAAAGAAAATTGGCTGTTAGTTGACTTTTCCAAGAAATCCTTCATAATTTAGTGGTTAATTGAACAAACAAAATACTGTTGAACCGAATTACTGCTGCAATTGTAGCCCAGGCAGCTACTCAGGGTGATAAGTTAGCCCGAGAGATTATGGAGAGAACGGGAGAGTACTTAGGCACCGGCATAGCCAATATTGTTAACCTCTTTAATCCACAGATAGTAGTTATTGGTGGAGGTGTAGCTCAAGCAGGGGGTCTTATTTTTGACCCTCTGAAGAGAACTATGAAAAAGAGAGCTTTTCCAGTACCGGCTAAAGCTGTCAAAATCGTAACTCCTAGCTTAGGAAGGAATTGTACCGTCATTGGGGCCGCTACGTTGGTGCTTAAAGACATATTCAAAAGTGCTAAGGTGGTCTCTTCGTAACTAATATGGCGCATAAGAGTAAGAGATTTTTCTCAAGAGGTAATGCCCTTTGCTTTTAAGAAGCAAAGGCCCTAAATAAACTCTGACACGAGGAGGTGATGCTCGGAGAAAAGGGAGTTTATTGAAAAATATCTAAAGAGGGAGGAAGAAAAAGATGAGAAAAAGTGTTTGTGTAGGGATATTGGTTTTATTTATAGGAAGCTTGGTGTTTTCGGGGAGTATCGCCTTAGCTCAAGAGAAGATTCGCGTTGCAGCTCCTCCATGGATTTATAAGAAATTTCCCCTTGAGGAAGTTATGGATCGATTTGAAGCAGACCATCCCGGAGTTACAATTGAACGCATACGGGCCAGCAAGTGGAGCGCCCCCACTTACATCGCTGAATGGAAAACTGGTAGTACACCGTTTGACGTTTTCGTTGGGGGAAGTGGATCCATGCTCTCGCCGATAATTGTAGGAGACTGGACGGAGCCCTTGGATGATATGTTGACAGGTCATATGGCGCCGGATAAATTTGTGGGTGGTTTCTTGTCAGCTGGTCGTTACCAGAGGTCGGATGGATCAGGACCGTACTATCCTGGCATTCCCTTTGTGGGCGAAGTCTCTATTATTGGGGTCAACACCAAGCTCATGAAGGAAGCCGGTCTATGGGAGGGCGGTAAGCCCGTACCCATTCCTAGCTGGGATGGGGGAGAATTCTTCGGCTGGTGGAATAAGCTAGCGGCCGTTTCTCCGCTTGGGGCTCACGTACAGATATGGGACCGCGAGTTTATGCAATATGACTGGTGCGGCGCTATTCAAGCAATGACTGGGACATTTTTGGAAGAAGATGGCAGGGGCTTTGATACGTCAAGCGACTCGGCTAAAAAGTGGGGCAACTACCTCCAGCAGATGTACAATGAGAGGATTGGCGTTTGGACAATAACAGACGCCTCTGGTTACTCTAAGTGGAAGACTGGAGCGGCTGGTTCGTTCTATGCTGCGCAAGGTCACATCATGGAACTCGTTAGGATTACCGGGGATGAGTCAGACATTGCTTACATCGGCTGGCCTGGCGCCACAGAGAAGGGCAGTATCATCTGGACCCACTCAGTTTGGATGCCAAAGGTATGTCCGGTCAAGGAATTGGGTAAAGCGTTCATCCGTGAGCAGGTCTTTTCCCCCCACATGCAGCAGTGGAGCTTTAACAATTATGGAAAGCTGCCCGTGATGAAGGCTTACTATGGAGAGGGAATCGAGTGGTTCCAGGACCAGATGCCTACAATCCTGGCAATCGCGAATGCTTCTAAACCAATTCCGCTGTTCAAGGACATAGACAAGTACCTCGATGTCTTACAGGAGCATCTCTCTCAGGCCGTGCATGGCCGCATGAGTATAGAAAAAGCCTTCAACAGGATCCAAGAGGAGTCAAAGGATCTCGACTTCACAGATATACGAGCGCTTTAAAGTTAAACTGTATAGCCCAGCAGCCAAGATTCTTTTGGCTGCTGGGCTATTATTATGGAGAGATGCGAATGAGACAGTCTGGATATAGCAGGCAAAGCAAGTTCAGTTTATTCGTTTTTTTGTTACCAACTTTGTTCTTTGTTTTAGTATTTATAGCTTTCCCTGTCGTATATTCTGCATATATCAGTCTTTGTGAGTACGACTACGCCCGAGATAGGATACCACATTTTATTGGATTTCAGGGCTACCTAGATACAATTCTTCATGATTCCTTTTTTCACAAGGCACTTATTATCCAATTGAAGTTTGCTGTTTTCTATTTTGTTTTGACTTTTGGGTTCTCTCTCGGGATGGCTATATTAATTAACGAATTACTGTATGGAGCAGGTTTTTTTCAGGTGCTTTTTTATATACCTATGATTATTCCATTGTCTTTAGTAGGAATAGTCTTTGAGTGGATCTTGTTTCCTGATTTAGGAGTCCTCAATCATATATTACACACCCTGGGTGTCTCAAATTGGAATATCGAGTGGTTTGGTGGACCTCAAACAGCGCTTTATGCCATTGTAGTGGCCCGCTCATGGAAAATGATTGGTTTTACTCTCATCATTTTCTTAGCAGGCCTTCAGTCACTTCCCAAAAGTTTGCGCGAAGCCGCAAAGGTGGATAGAGCTAACTTCTTGCAGGAGATATGGTACATAATACTCCCTAATTTGAAACCTTATCTTCTCATTGGTGGAACGTGGATACTGATCAATTCAATTAAGACTTTTGAGCTTCCGGCAGTGGTGACTGAGGGGGGCCCCGGGATGTCCACTTTAACCTTGTACTATTATACTTGGAAGGTCGCATTCGAACAGTACGATATGGGTAAGGCTTCACAAATTGCCTACATTATAGCATTGATTATTTTCATACTGAACTGGGGACTAACCCGGGTATTCCGACCCGAAACGGCAAAAAGGGCGTGATTAAGAGATGGCAAGATGACTAAGTGGTTTAATCTTTGGAAAAAATACCGTATCGGCCTCTTTATATTCGTGACTGTTGTTACTGCTATTTATATTTTCCCAATAATATGGACGTTTATTACCTCGTTACGCCCTACCCAGGACATCTACCGCTATCCACCAACGATCATTCCGGGGGCAGTCACACCACAAAATTACATTTATGTTCTTACTCAAATGAAAGGGTTTTTACGTTATTTTCTGAACAGTGTGGTGGTGACCTTTATAACAGCTGTAATAGTAATTATTTCAAGTGCTATGGGGGGGTATGCATTTGGCATGCGTAAATTTAGAGGACAAAACATGTTGTTTGCAGCGGTTATGGCTGTGTTAATGATCCCTTACCTAATGTATTTAATCCCGATTTTTATCATGGAAGATAAAATTGGACTGCGGAATACGTGGTGGGGTTTAGTCCTACCATATGCAGCCTTGAATCTGCCTTGGGGGTTACTCATCATGAGAGGGGCTTTCTCCACAATCCCACTTGACATACGTGATGCTGCAGTCATCGATGGATGTAATGAATTTCAATTTTGGTATCGAGTAATGCTCCCTATTACTCGTCCGGCGTTAGCGGCCACAAGCGTTATCACTTTCGTATTTGCATGGCAGGAGTATATGTTCGTAAGCACCTTGATAACGAAGAACGAATGGCAGACATTGCCGGTTGGGATTGTGTGGATTCGAGATGAACTGCAAACGTTGGCCTATGGCAGGGTTGGGGCTACGATTATGCTTTCTATCATTCCTGTAATTATCCTCTTTCTAGTTTTTCGTAACTTTTTTATAAAAGGCCTAAGCGAAGGGATGTTAAAAGGATAGCGCTGTCTACCAGACATTGCCGGTAGGGATAAAGTTCCTTAAAGACGAGGCCCAATCCTGGGCTTATGGGACTTTAAGCGTGGTAATAGTCTTATATATCCTGCCCGTCGCCATTATATTTCTCCTATTACAAAAGTACCTTATTAAGGGAATGGTTGAAGGGTCACTGAAGGGGTAAAGTTTACAGTAAAAGGGATTGCTGTAACCGGATTAAAGGGTTAAATATAAGGAGAAATAAAGGAGTAAAAGGTTGAATCTAAAGATTCGACAGAAGTTGGAGAAAGGGTATGTTTCTATTATTGAAGGAAAAGAAGAGATCAAGCTGATCCACCTGGGGATTCTAAGGCTAAAAAAAGGGGAAGGATTTGATGGACCTCCACTCAATGATCGAGAAACTGCTCTGGTAATCCTGAGTGGTAGCTGTGATATTTTCTGTGGTGCGGAGCACTTCTTGAAAATAGGAAATCGAGGAGCTGTTTTTGAGGGTCCAGCCACTGCTCTTTATATACCGGCCGGCAATGGATACCGAATAATCGCCAACAGTGGTCTGGAGGTAGCCATTATTACTGCTCCAGCTCAAAAGAGAGGAAATCCAGTCTTAATTAAGCCAGACCAGGTAAAGATAGAAAAACGCGGTAAGGATAATTACCGTCGTGAGATCCACAACATTATGGTGAATAATATTGGGGCAGAGACTCTATTGGTAGGTGAAACTTTCAATGAATCAGGACAGTGGTCTAGTTATCCCCCTCATAAACATGATGAAGATAACCTGCCTCAGGAGGCAAAACTGGAGGAAGTTTACTTTTACAAAGTCTATCCTGAGCAAGGATTTGGAATCCAGAGAATTTACTCGGCTGATAAACAATTGGATGAGGTGTATGTGGTGGAAAATAATGATGTGGTATTGATCCCCAAAGGATATCATCCCGTGGTGGCTGCTCCGGCCTATAAGCTCTACTATCTCTGGGTTTTAGCAGGAGAAAAGCGGATTATGACCGTGAAGGAGGATCCCCAGCATAGGTGGGTGAATGACAAAACTTAGCCCGTTTGACTTTTCAGGAAAAACATCTATCATAAGTCAGTAGCCATCTATTTCAGAGGCAAGAATTTTACTTCTGAAAGCTATTTATGTGGATGCTTAAACAACGTCCAGAGGTAAAAATAACTAAGTAACAATTGAAAGGGAGGAGGGAAATGGCTGAATTGCACCTTAGACCAAAAGAAGATTGTAAATATGCGGCAGTTTCTCTGGGAGAGGTTATGATCAGGTTGAATCCCAATGAGGGAAGGGTCAGAACTGGGAGAACTTTTACTGCCTCCGAAGGTGGCGGAGAATACAATGTAACCAGGGCCCTTAAGAAGGTATTCGGGCTAAATACTGCCGTAGTAACTGCACTTCCGGATTGTGAGAGTGGACACTTATGTGAAGATTTGATGATGCAGGGGGGGGTTGATTTAAGTCATGTAGTCTGGGTTCCTTTTGATGGCGTCGGTAGGCAGACTCGCACCGGATTAAACTGGACAGAAAAGGGTTATGGCGTAAGGAGTGCCAAAACCGAATATGATCGAGGTCATACTGCAGCCTCTCAATTGAAAAGAGGAGACGTCAACTGGAAGAGGATATTTAAAGAGGAAGGTGCGCCATGGTTTCACACCGGGGGCATCTATGCGGCTCTTTCAGAAACAACACCTGAGGTGATTATTGAGGCTATGGAAGAGGCAAAAGAAGCGGGCACCCTCGTCTCTTATGATCTTAATTACCGGGCATCGCTCTGGAAGGCCATAGGGGGACAAAAAAAGGCAAGAGAGGTTAATCAAAGAGTCGCTCCCCTGGTTGATGTAATGATGGGTAACGAAGAAGACTTTTCAGCAGCATTAGGTTTTGAGGTTGAAGGAGTGGACATCAGCAAGAAAATGGATATTGGAGAGACCAAGGGTTTCCAGGCAATGGCTAAACAGGCAACAAAAGAGTATCCCAATTTTAGAGCTGTGGTCACTTCCTTAAGGAACGCAAAAACTGCCCTCATAAACGATTGGGGAGGCATCGTCTATATGAATGGGAAATTTTACCAGGCAACACCCAGAAGAGATCTAGAAGTCTATGATCGTGTGGGTATGGGAGATAGTTTTGCCTCGGGATTTATCTACGCCATTCTGAGCGGTAAAGGTCCACAGGAGGCTGTTGAATTTGCTGCCGCCCATGGAGCCCTGGCAGGAACTACGCCTGGGGATACTAGTATGGCTAGCTTAGCTGAAGTAGTCAGAGAAGTAAAGCGTGCTCAAAAAGGTGGAGTGGCCAGAGCTGCCCGTTAAAAAACCAGGAGATTTAGACGAAGGGGAAGAGTCCCGAGATGTTCTTGACTACTCGTTGTTGGAGATAATTATGTTAGACGGAATTGGTGGTTTGGTGAAAGCTCTGGAACTTAAGGGAGCTTTTAGGTTTTCTGAAATTACTCCCGCCCAAAAAAAGATGATGAGAGAGATGATTTCTTCATTGAAATTAAATTTTTATCCTTATTGTAACTCCCTGGAGACCCGCGCAGGGAAAGTTTATTTCATGATCAATCAAGACGGAGAAAGAAGGCTACTTTCCGTTGCTCCCAGGAATGAAGACCATGATGGACTTACAGCGGGTGAAGTTTTAAATCTGGATAGTTTCACGGTGAAAGTTTGTCCCTTAACTCATGAGAATGCCGGGGTCATAAGGGAGATTTTTGGCTACACCTCGCCCAGTGTTCTAGGCACTAAATCTGCTTTTGGTACCGGTGATAGAATAGGGGGAGCAGCGAGTGCTACACCGGGCCACATCAGGGCAGCCAAGAATTACGAGGTGGCCATGTTTTTTGCTCAGCAGTCCGTCAGGGAAAATGCCAGGACGGGAAGAACTTTCCGGCAGGTTCTTGATGACGCTACCTGGGGTGTTTTCCAGGAGGGATATAAACGCCAATGGGGTGCAGATGCTGACCATTTGATGGATTTAGTCAGTATGGGCCAGGCTGTTGATGCTGGATTTACCATGTTCACTGTTGATCCTTCCCACTGCATCAATGATACTCCGGTAAATATGGGTCTGGAAGAGTCGAGAAGGGCATTTTTAGCTCTTTTTAGCACCCGAAAAGAAGCTAAAAGGTTTATGGAGAAATATCTTTCAATCAGTCGAAAGCTGACCGGCCCAACTCATATTCTGAAAATTGAGTACCACGAAGAAGGAGTAATGCGAATTGCGGTACAATATCTAAGGGCAATAAGGTTTACCAGTGATGCTTATGCTGCTATTACTCACCATAAAGGCACGACCGATATTGATTTTGAAATGTCCGTTGACGAAACCAGTGCTCCCACAACTGCTCTAGCCCATTACTTGATCATTAGAGAGTTACGCGATGCTGGAGTAAGATTAACCAGCTTGGCGCCAAGGTTTGACGCCGGATTTGAGAAAGGCGTCGATATTAGAACTAACAATGGTAGAAAACCTTCACCCGCGGATTTGAAGAGATTTGAGGACAATATTAAAGACCAGGCCTTGATTGCAAGAGAAATGGGCTCTTATAAACTGGGTGTTCATTCAGGAAGTGATAAGTTTGCCGCTTATCCCATAATGAGCAGGCATACCGAGGGAATGTTTCATGTGAAGACTGCGGGAACCAGCTATCTTGAGGCAGTTAAGGTGATAGCCAAGCACGATCCTTCTCTTTATCGCCGGCTCCATCAACATGCTTTAGAAACATTTGAGCTCAACCGCAAAACCTATCACCTAACCACTAATTTGGCTAACGTCCCCGAAGCTAGAGAATTGAATCCAGCTAAGGTAGTGGAAGGATTAACAGAAAATGATGACTGGAGGCAGGTCATTCATGTTGCCTACGGGGCTTTGCTACAAAAATTTGGAAAGAGAATGATTGCAGTCTTGAGTGAAAATTTGGAGGATTATTACCAAACTGTGGCCCAACACATAAGAGTCCATCTGGATGGCTTTGGTTTGAAAAGACTTTATAATTGATGCTAATTTTACAAAACAAGCAACCTTCCACCTGGATTAAATTCTTTATACAAAGTCTTTCTTATTTGTTGTTTTTCTCTATAAGCATTTGTATGATCATAATCTGACTCCTTCCAGGGTGGTGTTGTAAGAAGTACTTTATTAAAAGAGGCTAAAAGCGCATCTTCAAATTCTCCTTCATATCTTCCCTTGACAAACATCTCCAACGCATCGGCAAACCTATCCCAGGCTTCCTGTTCTTTGCCAGGGGGAGTTGGATAAAAAAGACCATCGTTTTTCTTTGCGGCCTTTAAATCTCCCTTGCCATCTCCAATCATCAACACATGGTCATTCTCATATTCACCTGCTTTTTTAGCTACTTCAATATGATGTGCTTTTGAGGCCATTTCCTGTCCAGCTATGATATGAACATAACGAGCTATTCCTTGAGCTTCCCAATAATTTGCCAAGTCTTCATAAGGTGTTTTGGAGACCACCATAATATCAGCATACCCTGCCATTAAATCTAAAGATTCCTCAACCCCATTAAAAGGTGGAATTTTTGCGGATATGTGTGGAAATGTCCTGTTAATTGCTTCACTCCATCCAAGAAGTTTGTATAACGAAAAACAAGTTGAGTTTTCGTTAATAAATCTTTCCAGACTTGGATTTCCCAATCCCAACTTATTTTTTTGTGCAAAAATGATATAATCATTTAGTGGTTTTGCATCGGGCAGCTTTAGATGCTTTTCAGTTAGTACCTGCCGAACATCCTCTCTTTCTGCAAGAGCTCTAAGAGTCAACTGTACAGCAATAAACCTGTTGCAACCTCTATCCACAGAAAAAAGATTGTAATATTCAGCAACTTCCCTAAAAAAAGATTCGATATCCCAAAGGTTGTAGAATTCCATAAAGTGGGGGTGAAAAATCAGCATCTGTTTTCCATTCATGTTGTCAGTAACACAACCATCGGTGTCAATGGCCACCAAAAAATCCTTTGTTCTTTTAAAGTTTCTTAGTTGTTGTTCTGGCTCCTCTTTTATCTGCTCTTGGGTAAGTCGAGGTAAAGCCATTTCTTAATCCTCCCTTCCCTAATCTTAACAATTATCCGAAAAAACTGTCCTAGCTTCAGCTAACCCCCTGTATACTACCTATCTATAAGCTACTGGCATATACTTTTTACACAGCGATGGAGCAAGAATATCTTCAAATTTGGCAAATCGGGGAGGTGGCTCACCAATCAACGGCATGGCCCAATTTACAAATTCATCAGTTACATCTATTCTGTTCGGGGCAATCCATTCCTTGGGAAACTCCCTTTTTGAGTTAGCCACAACATCTAATGGAACCTTATCATGCCTAACTTTATAAGTATCCCCGGGAACTCTCATTATTGTTGACATAAAACCATCCTCTCCCTTTAAAGCAAGCTTTGCCGCATAGGCACCCATCTGATAAGCCTCTTTCAGATCAACTTCAGATACATAGGCAGTCTCGCGTCTCTGACGGGTTCCCGGTCTTTCAGATCTTGCTATTCCTCTAACTTTTAATCTACTCTGCGCTCTTCCCTTAGCATCTTTCCTGTCTGTACCATTGAGGTAATTAACAAGCACATGTTCAGCCGTTCTCTCAGAAGCACTAAACTGTTCATTTCCAAAGCTATCGCGCAGTACCCCTAAATCCCCAACTTGTACCCCTTCACTAATGACAACTACACATCTACCAAAACTACTTAATTTTTCGTTAATCTTTTCTGTTATAAATTCCAAATTGCCTGGCCAGTCTTTTTTAGATAAAGCCTCCGGAGGTATTATAACCAAAGGCATCTTTCTTTCCGGATCTGCCAATCTTGCCGCAGCAGGTATAAAACCAATCTTTCTTCCCATCACTCCAATTACTAGAACTGGGTCACTTGTATAGCTTGCCTTGTTCTCCTCATTTGCCTCTAAGATATTAAAACTCAAATTCCTGGCCACACTCCCATAGCCTGGATCATGATCACAAATGGCAAATGTACCATCGCTTTGAAGACTGCCACCAACATCATTATCGATTGTCTTTGGTATACCCACACAAATTACTTCTAAATTACTTTGTCTTGCCAGTTTACTTATCTTATCTGCTGTGTCCATTGAATCTCCACCACCACAGTAAAAGAAATAACCAACATTATGCTTTTTAAAAACTTCCACAATTCGAGTTAAATCCTCATTGTTTCTTATTTTGTACCTACAACTGCCAATTGTCCCAGCAGAAGGAGTCCTCTCCAGCAGAGCTATCTGTCTTGGGTCCTGAGCAGAGATCTCTACCAATTGTTCATTAAGAACACCGAGAATACCCATCTTTGCCCCATAGATTCTGTCTATTTTTCCCGAGGCGGTCAAGGTATCAATTGCCCCTCTCAGGCTATTATTTATTACCGCTGTTGGTCCTCCCGATTGTGCAATAACCGCATTTTTCACTTGTTTTCCCTCCGCCTATTTTAATAATTGCAAAAATTTTAACGCCTTTGGCAATTGGCAGTCACAGGATCTATCCTGCGTAAGTTTACACAACCTAAAGGTTGTGGCTACCGCAAGTCTTTCATTTTCATTTTTTTATATCGTAAAGGTATTTTGCGCCATTTTGAATCCAAAGTTTTCCTGTTCCCCTAAAATCCTCTTGGTGTAGTGAATTAGGATCTTTATAGCCTAAACCAACTGCCCTGCAGACATCTTCCGAAATCCCTGTAGCAAGCGTTACACCGAAGGCAAACTCTTCTTTTCCTGTTGTTGAATTATAAGTCCCAGGCCCCCTTACATTAATAACATGGGCAGCCACATTCTTGCTAAATCCTGGATTCGACCTTAAGTATCGTTGTACATAACCCTTACCATGATAGCCTATTTGCCTTAAAGCAGTATCTATTTCTGGTCTTGAATGAAAACAATTAATATGCGGCGCATAAATAATTATCTCACCACCATTTGCCATTACACCTGATCTTTGCAATTTATAAGAGCCTTTTCCAGCTGTCCAGATTTCATCATAGTTTTCATCTATAACCTGTACGGCAACATGAAGAGACTGATCAATATAAACAATATTGAGCTTAGAACTTGCTTTTGCCGCTTCTTTATAAGCGCCAATAAATCCATCAATGCCAATTCCTGCATACAATCCCTTAGGAATTACATCACTATTACTTTCCTCAAAGGCCATATCAAAGGAAACCACGGGAGCTTTTATTTTTTGAAAGACATAGCGAGAACCCTCGTTTATAACATCCCTGGCAGGATTGTCAATAGAGCCTATTATTCCTGGAATGCCAATAAGCACCGCAGTCCAATGGAATAAATCTATTACCGCGGGACCAGAAATGCCGGGAAAGAAAGCCTTCAGTCCACCGGCATAACCAGCGGCTTCATGTGGTACAGTTCCACTAAGGACAATAATTAAATCATAATCTTCGGTAACCAGCCTGTTCACAGTAATAGGAATTGACTGCAAAAGGTCTCCCTTTGTCTGTTCGGCGACAAAAGAGGCGGGGATTTCACCTACAGTTACCAGTTGATCTGCATCATTATATTCATGGTTGTAAAATTTAGTAAAATTAATTTCATTTGAAATCCCCAATTTAAGAGAAATTTCATCTTCCTTCATTTTTCTGTGAGTACCACCTGCATTTAAAGAGCATATTTCCTTCATACCCCTACTCTTCAGCTCTCGGTAAATAAGGGGCACTAATCTATGGGAAAAATCCCTTCTTGTATAATCAGAATGTATGAGAAGAATTTTTCCTATGTTTCTGAAACCCCTTAAGGTTCCCCTTATAACTTCATTTAACTCCTCATCTATCAGCTTTTCGTTCAGGTTTTCCACGGATAACATCCATATACCTCACTTTACTCGAGAAGAAGCTATTTTGTTATTTCCCTCTCGGGACGTTCTGGTAGTGTCCATTCTGTATGAAATTCCCTGATTTTTCCATCGCTTGTAGTCATAGTCCTCGGGTCATCTAACCCTCCAATCTTGAAGTAGCCATGAGCCCCAAAGTAATCTCTTTGTTGCGCTGATACTTGAGCAGAGACCATTACCGGACTGGACAGTTGTACAATATAATCATAGGCGCTGTCCATAGCAGGCACAGGTACCCCAACACTATGAGCTATCTCAATAAGAAGAGCCAATTTCCCAAGACTTCCATTAGCCACTTTGGCAAATCGTGGTGCCGCCAGAAGATTAGGCATCTCTAGATTTTCCTCATAAGCTCGAGTAATTTCATCGAGAAACTGTGCTCTAATTATGCAGCCACCGCGCCACCCACGAGCGATATTTCCCAGGTTGAGGTCGAAGGCATATTCTTTTGAGGCTGCCTTTAATAATGCCATGCCCTGGGCATAAGAGGATATTTTAGCAATATATAAGGCATCATGTGCAACATCAATTAGAGCATTTCTCTTCCCTTCATATCTTCCTTTCTCTACGGTCAACTTTTCGGACATTTTCAACCTCAGATCTTTATCCTGCGACATCTCTCTTGAGAAAACAGCGGCTGCAATCGTTGGTATCGGCACCAATAACTCTAAAGCGCTTTGCACAGTCCAGGTGCCGGTTCCCTTCATCCTTGTGATATCAGCCGTCCTATCAACACGATATTCATCTGTTCCCGCATACTTCTCCCTCATGCCATCCGCAGTGATCTCAACGAGATATGATCGAAGAACATCGCCATCTCCATTCCATTCTAACATTATATCTGCAATTTCCTTTGAATTCATATTAAAGGCGTTTTTCAAAACCCAGACGCATTCTCCAATCAATTGCATATCGCCATACTCAATACCATTATGAACCATCTTTACGAAATGACCGGCACCATGAGGCCCGATACAAGAGACACAGGGAAGGCCGTCCGCTGCTTTCGCAGCGATGTCTTTGAATAATTCCTCTATTAAGGCATAGGCTTCCAACTGACCGCCAGGCATTAACGCCGGCCCCTTTAATGCTCCTTCCTCTCCCCCGGAAACCCCGGTACCAATATAGAAGATCCCCTTTTCAACAAGGTCAACATTCCGTCTCATCGTATCTTTATAATACGAATTCCCACCATCGATGATAAGATCCCCTTCATTTAGCAGAGGTACGAGCTTTTCAATAAAGGTGTCTACGGGTTTACCTGCTTTGACCATTAGCATTATCTTTTTGGGGGATTCCAAAGCACTTACAAAGTCCTCTATGGTATAGGTTGGCAATATATCTTTCCCCTTAGCCCGACCCTTAGCAAATGTCTCTGTCTTTAACGCTGTTCGGTTAAAAACAGCCACAGAATAACCCTTGCTTTCCATATTTAAGGCCAAGTTTGTTCCCATAACTTCCATACCAATTAATCCGATATTTGCTTTTTTCAATTCATCCTCCTTATTGATTAGCGCCGCTGAGGGCATTAAACTGACTACAAAGTTGTATCCCGTTCTGGGTTCTGACTGTTGAATTCTGCCCAGAGAAAACTTTAATATTTTGCCGAATACGCAAAAAAATATAATTTAATTTGTCAGTGTGCACCTTACACTCCTGAGTAAGCATTAAATCCCCCGTCTATGGGGACAACTACTCCAGTCACAAATCTTGATGCATCGGAGGAAAGCCAAATGCACACTCCAATGAGATCCTCCGGTTTTCCGAGCTCGCCCATGGGAGTATGAGATATTATAGATTTTCCCCGAGAAGTAAAATTTCCCTCCTTATCCAAAAGTAAATAGCGGTTTTGCTGAGTGAGAAAAAAGCCAGGAGCAATGGCATTTACCCTCAATTTTTTGTTATACTCCTGAGCAAAATGAGTTGCCAGCCACTGAGTGAAATTGCTAACAGCAACTTTGGCAGCAGAATACCCGGGAATTTTGGTTAAGGGGCGAAAAGAATTTATAGAGGATATATTTATGATGGAACCTCCATCCTTGTTTTTTAACATAGTTTTCCCAAATATCTGACAGGGAAGAATAGCTCCTCCAAAAAGGTTAAGTCCCACAACCTTTTCTAAGGCTGACAAGGGAATATCGAAAAAACTAAGATCCCTGGAGGTGGTTGCCTCTTTAATATTCCCACCGGCTGCATTAAGCAAGATATCTATTCTACCAGAGTCTTTCATAACCTCATCATGGCAAGCTTTTATCTTGTCAATATCCATAACATCTATATAGTAGCCCTTTGTCTTTATTCCCTCTTTTCTGAGCTCCTCCACAACTTTCTCTGTACTAACAATATCACATATAGCAATCTCAGAGCCGGCTCTTCCCAATCCTTTAGCAATAGCAGAGCCTAAAATACCTGCTCCGCCGGTAATTACCGCTTTTTTCTCCTCAAGGCTGAAAATACTCAAAATTTCATTCAATTCATTCTCCTTATCAAAATAACTCTGTGGGTTTTTCTTCCCTCAAAAATTTGTCTTTGGACCCTATCCCTACAATCACCTTGTAACCTCCTCGTGCCTTGACTTTACTCACATCCTTATATAGCACTCCTATGAACTAAAGTCAAATCGAACTTGTGCACACAAGATTAAGGATTCTTTCCATCGGAGGTGAGGAATTCTGGCCCCTATTGAACGTTTTCCTGAAACAGGGTTGTAATAGATTGACAAAATCCATAAAATGATTATTGTTTGTCGGAGGGGTCAAGGATGGAGAAAGCCACAAATCGAGCTAAAGTTTTAGTAGAGGCGCTTCCCTATATTCGAAAGTTTTTCGGAAAGACGGTGGTGGTGAAATATAGTGGGAAGGTCATGACTGAGGAGAGTTTGAAAAGAGGGATCGCCGAAGATATTGCTTTAATGAAATATGTGGGGATAAAACCGATAGTTATCCATGGGGGAGGGGAAGCCATAACCGAGCTAATGGAAAAACTCAATATAAAACCCCGTTTTATCGAGGGTAATCGAGTTACTGATGAGAAGACCATGGAAATTGTGGAGATGGTTCTGGTAGGAAAGATAAATAAAGCCATAGTCTCCCTGCTTAATCAATTTGGGAGCAGGGCCATAGGTTTAGAAGGTAAGGATGGAAGATTGATTCTGGCTAAAAGATCTAAGGACAGGAATTTAGGTTTGGTAGGGGAGGTGGAAAGAATAGACCCTACCCCTATCGAGGTTCTGGAAAGAGGAGGGTTTATTCCAGTCATTGCTCCAGTAGGGGTAAGCAAAGAGGGGGTAACGCTCAATATAAACGCCGACATGGTAGCTGCCGAAATTAGCGGGTCCTTGAAGGCAGAGAAATTGATCTTTCTTACTGATGTAGAGGGAATCCTGGAAGATCCTCTGGACAAGAAAAGTCTTATCTCCACCCTCAAGGTTAATCAAATCGAAGACTTGATTAAGGAAGGAAAGATCCAGAAGGGAATGATGGCCAAAGCAAGAGCTTGTCAGAGAGCACTGGGAGCAGGGGTAAACAAAGTACATATTATCAGTGGAAAGGTACCTCATTCCCTCTTGCTGGAAATTTTTACCGATAGGGGAATTGGCACGCAGGTGATAAGGTGAAGATTGTGGTAGCACCGGATTCTTTTAAGGAGAGTTTGACGGCTAAAGAGGTGGCAGAGGTCATTGAAGAGGGGATAAAGAGAGTTTTTCCTCAAGCAGAGGTGACAAAAGTCCCTCTGGCCGATGGAGGAGAAGGCACAGTTGAAGCCATGGTTGAGGCTAGAGGGGGGAAGATCATACTACAAGAAGTTACTTCCCCCTTAGGGGAAAGGATAAAAGGTCACTTTGGAATATTAGACGATGGATTCACTGGAATTGTTGAGATGGCACAGGCTTCTGGATTATCTCTCGTCCCACATTCTGGGCGTAATCCTTTGCTGACTACCACCTATGGGACAGGAGAGCTGATTAAGGCAGCCCTGGACAGAGGTTGCCAGAGAATAATTGTAGGAATCGGTGGAAGTGCTACTGTAGATGGGGGAGCAGGTATGGCTCAAGCATTAGGAGCTAAGCTTTTAAATCGAGCCGGGGAGCAAATCGCTTTTGGGGGAGGAAATTTAGGGGAGATTGTAAGGATTGATATGAGCTCTTTTGACTCCAGAGTCAAAAACACCAAAATTTTGGTCGCCTCTGATGTAGATAATCCTTTGTGTGGACCTAAAGGAGCAGCAAGGGTCTATGGCCCGCAAAAAGGTGCTACTCCAGAGATGGTGAAGATTCTGGAAAAAAATCTGGCTCATTTTGCTATGATGATCAAAAAATATTTAAACAAGGAAGTCAAGGACATTCCGGGGGCTGGAGCAGCGGGGGGTTTAGGAACAGGTTTGATAGCTTTTTTGGGGGCTGAGCTTACCCCGGGAATAAAGTTAATAATAGAGGCTTCCCGACTGGAGGAAAGGATAAAGGGAACCGATCTGGTAATCAGTGGAGAGGGAAGAATTGATGAACAAACTATGTATGGAAAGACACCGGTAGGGGTAGCCGAAATTGCAGACGCGGAAAAGATTCCGGTCATTATTATGGGGGGAGAAATTAGAGGAGATGTTAAAGCTTTATATGAAAGAGGTGTAGATGCGGTAGTTAGCTGCGTGGATAGAATCTTACCTTTGGCTGAAGCTATGAAAGAAGCAAGGCAAACTCTGAGGCAAGCCACTGAACAGGCCATGCGTCTCATTAAGATCGGTTGCCTTTTGAAATAAATTTGATATAATAGGTGGTAGGCGGGAATAGCTCAGTGGTAGAGCATCAGCTTCCCAAGCTGAGGGTCGCGGGTTCAAGTCCCGTTTCCCGCTCTTGCGCCTGTAGCTCAATTGGATAGAGCAACGGACTTCGGATCCGTGGGTTGGGGGTTCGACTCCTCTCAGGCGCGTCAAGCAATGGGCAAAGCCGATTGCCAGAAAGCTAGGGGGTGATATCAATGGGAGGATTTGAAGAATTAGGAAGGAGATTGGATAAGCTGGCTGAAGGAATCAAGACAACTACTCAAAGTGGGGTAGAAAAGACAGCTAGAGAAGCCAAGGACTGGAGAGGAAAGCTGGATGAGTTAGGAGATAAAATTAAAAAAACTACTCAAGAAGGAATAGAGCGATTTGCCACCGAGACAAAGGGATTTAGTCAAATTGCCAGGTTCAAATCCCAGATAAGACAGAGAGAAAAAGAGATAGAGAATATGTTTGAGCAGATAGGAGAAAAGACATACGAGCTGCACCTTCAAAAGAAAATTGGCCATCCAGAACTTAAAAAGATGGGAGCCAGGATTACTCGACTAAAAAAAGATATAAAGGCAAAGGAACTACAGATTCAAAGTTTAAGAGGCAAGAAACCACAAGTTGGGTAAAGGGGTGAAAGAATCAGATAAGGTTATTCTTTACAGTGATGGGGCCTCATTGGGAAATCCAGGAAGAGCCGGAATAGGAGCTATTATCTGCGATGAGGATAGAAAAGTGATTAAAAGGATAGCTAAATTCATAGGGATAACCACCAATAATGTAGCCGAATATATGGCATTAATCTTCGCCCTGGAGGAAGCTCTTTACCTAAGAGCAAAGGAAGTGGAATGTTTTCTGGATAGCCAGCTTCTTGTAAGACAACTAGAGGGAACCTACAAGGTAAAGGACAGGAAGTTAGGGCTTTTCCATTCTCAAGTGAGGCATCTTGAGAGCTTCTTTGAAAAGGTGAACTTCAATTACATTGTAAGAAGCGCTAATAAACAAGCGGATAGACTGGCTAAAGTGGCAGCGAGAGGAAAGAGGGAATGAGGTGACCGCGGGATACCTTATTACAGGTATCCTGAGGAAAGTCCGGGCTCCAAAAAAGGGTACTGGGTAACACCCAGGAAAGGTGACTTTACGGAAAGTGTCACAGAAACCAAACCGCCGCAGTAGTCCGAAGGACTGCTGCGGTAAGGGTGCAAAAGTGGGGTAAGAGCCTACCAGTGAAAAAGTGATTTTTCACCTGGACAAACCCTACCCGGAGCAAGGCCAAATAGGAGGGTTTAACCCTCGGGTAGGCTGCTGGAGGCTTAGGGTAACCTGGGTCCTAGATAAATGGTCACCACCGAAGGGATATTTCCCTTTCGGTAACAGAACCCGGCTTACGTTTCCCTCTTTCCTTTGTTGTGTTGATTAAAAAGATTGAAAACTTTAAAGGGACAACTGAATTTAAATCTCGATTAAGGAGGATGCAGGATGAAGAAGTGGCTAAAGATCTTAGGTGGAGCGGTAGCAACAGCCGTGGGAATATGGTTGATTGTAATTTTTGCCCCAAAGGTTTTAATTTTTTTGGAGGGAATAGTGGGTATAGCAGCAGCCTTGGTAGGATTAATTATTCTGGCCATAGGTATCAGTGAATTAAAGGAGTAACCTCTAGCTCTAAGACTTAAGGGGATCGGTCAATCACAATCTTCGATGTGTCTCTTAATCTTTAAGCTGCTAACTTTAGTAAGGTCTTGAATTTAGATTGCGTAAGAAAGGAGCGTTTTGCTTATGGCTCACAAAAAAGGACAAGGTCATTCTTCCAATGGAAGGGAAAGTCTTTCCAAGCGTCTGGGGGTGAAGAATTTTGGTGGACAATTTGTCCGGGCTGGCAGTATCCTGATAAGACAGCGAGGTACAAAATTTTGCCCTGGCTTTAATGTGGGTAAAGGTAGAGATGATACTTTATTCGCTAAAGTTGATGGATATGTAAGGTTTGAAGGGAAAAGAAGAGTTAGCGTCTATGTAGCGTAGGGCAGTCGAAAATGAAACAGAGGTTATTTACCCCGGGACCCACACCACTTCCGGAGGAAGTAAGATTAGGTCAGGCGAGAGAGATCGTTCATCATAGGGGTAAGGAGTTCGCCGAGATTTTTAAAGAAGTCCGGCAGGGATTAAAATATGTCTTTCAAACCGAAGAGGAAGTTTTTGTCTTCACCGCCTCTGGAACAGGAGCTATGGAAGCGGCTGTAGCCAACCTTCTTTCTTTGGAGGACAGGGTGCTGGTAATTAAGGGCGGAAAATTTGGAGAAAGATGGGCCGAGATCGCCACTGCTTTTGGTGTTCAGGTGATTCCTCTCGATGTTAAATGGGGAAGTGCACCTGATCCAGGTCTCATAAAGAAAAAACTAACTGCACATCCTGAAATAAAAGGTGTCTTCACCCAATTAGTAGAGACTTCTACCGGGGCGGTTTACGACATCAAGGCTATAGCCGAAGCTGTGAGGCCGACAGAAGCTATACTGGTGGTGGATGCTATAAGTGGATTGGGTGCCCAATTCCTTCCCACCAATGAATGGGGGATAGATGTAGTCATAGGGGGCTCTCAAAAGGCTTTGATGATTCCTCCCGGATTGGCTTTTGTTACTTTATCACCAAAGGCATGGAACTTCGTAGAAAATTCCCATACTCCCCGATACTACTGGGATTTTAAAAAGGTTAGGAAAGCCCTTGATAAAAATCAAACTCCTTATACTCCGGCTGTTTCCTTGATCTGTGCTTTGAAAGAGTCTTTGAGCCTGATAAAGAAAGAAGGTTGGGAAAATGTCCTGGCCAGGCATGCCAGGTTGGCCGAAGCTACTCGTAGGGCAGCTTTAGCTTTGGGGCTAAAGATTTTCAGTAAGGTTCCCTCCAATGTGCTAACAGCGATAGAAGTTCCCCCGGGGATTGATGCAAATGAGCTGAGAACCATAATGCGGGATGGATATGGAGTGCAGGTAGCTGGAGGACAGGAGGAATTGAGAGGAAAGATCATCCGTATTGCTCACCTTGGATGGATGGATAGAAGCGATATGGTGGCAGCCATATCTTCTCTGGAGATGAGTCTCTCAAAGTTGGGCTATCCTGTAGCATTAGGGAAGGGGGTTGCTGCGGCTGAGGAGGTACTGAAAGAATGAATATGGAGGTAGTGAGTGAAGGTTTTGATCAGTGATCCTTTGGCAAAAGAAGGGATAGATAGATTAAGAAAAGAAGATGGTTTTAGGATAAGAGAAGCACCAGGATTATCACAGGAAGAACTAATCAGAACGATCCCTGAATATGATGCTTTGATTGTCAGATCCGAAACCAAAGTAACCGGAGAAGTGATAGGCGCAGCTTCGCGCCTTAAGGTAATCGGGAGAGCAGGAACAGGCCTGGATAATATAGACATAACCTCAGCAACCAAAAGGGGAATAATAGTGATGAATACTCCTGGGGGGAATACCATTTCCGCTGCTGAGCACACTATTTCCATGATATTAGCCCTTTCTCGTAATATTCCCCAGGCTCACTTTTCTCTTAAGAGTGGAGAATGGAATCGGAAAAAATTTATGGGAACTGAGGTCTATGGAAAAATTCTGGGCATGGTGGGATTGGGGAGAATCGGAAGTGAGGTGGCTAAGAGGGCTCAAGGGCTAAAGATGCGCACGATAGCCTACGATCCTTTCATCTCTAAAGAGAGAGCGGAGCAGCTTGGGGTTACTCTCATGGATCTGGAGGATCTTTTACCAGAAGTAGATTACCTTACCGTGCATACTCCCCTTAGCTCCCAAACCAGGAATTTAATCGGGGAAAGAGAGATTGCCCTGATGAAAAAAGATGCGAGAATTATCAACTGTGCTCGGGGAGGGATCATTCAAGAAGATGCACTTTACCAGGCACTTAAGGAAAATAGACTTAAAGGGGCCGCTCTGGATGTTTTCGAAAAGGGAAAACCCTTTGACAGTCCTCTATTAAAACTAGATTCAGTAATCTTTACTCCGCACTTGGGAGCTTCTACAAAGGAAGCTCAGAAAAGGGTTGCTTTAGATGTAGTTCTGCAGGTTATAGATGCCCTTAAAGGGGGACCATTAAGAAATGCGGTTAACATTCTGACCACTTCTGCCCAACTGCAGAAAAAGATTGAACCTTATCTTTCTCTGGCTGAGAAAATGGGAGATTTGGAAGCCCAATTGGCTGAGGGCCATCCTAAAGAGGTGATGATTACCTATGGGGGTCAGTTTGGTGGGCTCGAACTCGAACCAATTACGGTAGCCCTGCTCAAGGGTCTGTTAAATTCTGTTTACGATACAGTCAACTATGTAAATGCTCCAGTTTTAGCTAAAGAACGGGGAATTAAGTTGGTGGAGATAAAAACCCCTCATGAGGCAGGATTTACAAATCTAGTCTCGCTAAAATTGATTACTGATATTGAGGAAAGAAGAATTGACGGTACGGTGTTTGAAAGGGTTCCTCACATAGTGAGGATAGATGATTATCCTCTGGATTTTGTCCCTCAGGGAAATTTGCTGATTTGCGCTAATGTGGATAAGCCTGGAGCAGTGGGTAGGATAGCCACTACGCTGGGAAAATATCAGGTCAACATAGGATCTCTACAGATGGGTCGCCGAAATCCCGGGAGGAAAAACGTCTCTGTTTATGGTCTGGATAGCTCACCTTCTCCGGAGGCTTTGAGAGATCTTTTAAAGATCAAAGAAGTTCTTGAGGCAAAGTTAGTGCATCTTTAAGCATCTTGATTTTCAGGGGTTTTGACGCATGAAAGATGGAAGAGGGTTAACTGAGGTTTTGGAAAAGCTTCCTCCTCAGAACCTAGAAGCAGAGAGATCGGTACTGGGAGCGATGCTTCTGGAGAAAGAGACCATCCCTAAGGTTGCACAGATAATAACAAGTTCCAGCGATTTCTACTCCGAGATTCACCGATTAGTCTACGAAGGAATAATTAGTCTATTTGATAAGAATAAGCCGGTAGATCTGGTTACTCTGAGAGAGGAATTTCGCAAACGGGGCAAATTAGAAGAAGTGGGAGGAGCTGCTTATCTGGCTGAGCTGGTCAATTCAGTCCCCACAACAACAAATGTATCTTATTATGCCTGGATGGTAAAGGAAAAACAGATCCTGCGGGAGTTACTTAAGGCAGCCGCTTCTATCAGTATTCTCTCCTATGATGCTTCGCAGGATGTAGATGTTGTATTGGATAAAGCTCAGAGTCTTATTTTTGACATAACCCGAAAGAGAATCAAAACTCCCTTTGTCCATTTAAAAGATGTTTTAACGGGGACCTTTGAGCATATTGAAGCTCTGTATGAGAAAAAAGAACATATTACCGGAATCCCTACCGGATTTAGCCAATTGGATAGGTTGATCTCGGGTTTTCAGCCCAACGATTTGATAATCATCGCTGGACGTCCTTCCATGGGAAAGACCTCTTTTGTCCTGAATATTGCCCAATACGCCGGGATCGAAGCCAGCATACCCTTGATCATATTTAGCCTGGAAAGTGCTAATGAGCAGCTGGTAGAGCGTCTGCTCTGCTCAGAAGCAAGGGTTGATTCCCAAAAATTACGTACCGGTTTTCTTTCTGAAGATGATTGGTCCAGGCTTACTGATGCGGCCGGGGTTTTAGCTGATGCTCCCATTTACATTGACGATACTCCCAGTATTGGTGTGCTGGAGTTAAGAGCTAAGGTTCGTCAGGTAAAAGCTGAACATGATGTTAAAATGGCTATTGTTGATTACCTCCAGTTAATGGAGGGTAACAAACGGGCTGAAAATAGGCAACAGGAGATAACTGAAATATCCCGGAGTTTGAAAGCTCTGGCTAAAGAATTAAGAATAACAGTAGTGGCTATATCTCAGCTAAGCAGATCTGTAGAGAGGAGGGGAGAGGAAGATAAGCGTCCCCGACTTTCTGATTTACGTGAATCAGGGGCCATTGAACAGGATGCTGATCTGGTACTTTCTTTATATCGAGAATACTATTATTCGGGAAAACGTGAGGATGAAAGAGAAGCTGAGGTTATCATTAACAAGCAACGTCGTGGACCTATAGGTAGAGTACCTCTGATCTTCTTGAGTGAATATACTCGCTTTGAAGATCGAGAACCCGGCGAGATAAGGTGAAGGAGTAAGTAAGATTGGCCAATATAGTAGTAGTGGGGACACAATGGGGAGATGAGGGCAAGGGCAGAGTTATCGATAGCTTAGCCAGGACCTCAGATGCGGTGGTGAGGTTTCAAGGAGGCAGTAACGCCGGACATACAGTGGTAGTAAATGGAGAAAAATTTGTCTTTCATCTTATTCCTTCCGGTGCTCTTTATCCAGGAAAAAAATGCATAATTGGGAATGGAGTAGTAGTTGATCCCCAAGATCTACTCCTCGAGATTCAAGCCCTTCGATCTAAGCAGATCGAACTCAAAGGTCTTTATCTTTCCAGCAATGCCCATGTTGTTATGCCCTATCATAAAAGGATAGAGCAAATTGAGGAAGAGCGAAGAGGTGAGCAGAGAATAGGAACAACTAGAAGGGGAATAGGACCTGCCTACGCTGATAAAGCGGCCAGAAGGGGCGTTAGGGTGGCAGACCTCCTAGAGAAGGGGGTTTTGGCTGAAAAATTGAGAATAAATTTTAGCTTCTGGAAAAATTTCTATGGATTGGACTATTCCGCCGAAGATCTCCTCCATCAATATCTAGAATATGGAAGGAAATTAAAACGATATGTCACTGATACCTCACTTCTCGTTAATCGACTAATGCAAGAAGGGAAAAACATGCTTTTTGAAGGAGCACAAGGAACCTTGCTAGATGTTGATCATGGAACATATCCCTTTGTGACCTCATCCAATGTCGTAGCAGGTGGTGCTTGTACTGGCGTAGGAATAGGTCCCACTAAGATAGGAAAAGTTTTGGGAGTAGCTAAGGCCTATGTTACCAGGGTAGGACAGGGTCCTTTTCCCACAGAAATACAGGGAAAAATAGGGGAGATACTTAAGAAAGGAGGACAGGAGTACGGTGCTACTACGGGTAGGCCAAGAAGATGTGGATGGTTCGACGGAGTCATTCTCAGGTATGCGGCTAGAGTAAATGGACTTGATGAACTTATTTTAACCAAACTGGATGTTCTAGATTTATTAGATAAGATAAAAATTTGTGTCGCTTATAAATACAGAGGCAAGCTAATCCAGGATTTTCCCTTTGAACTGGGGTACTGGGAAAGATGTCAGCCTGTTTATGAGGAGATGAAAGGATGGAAGAAGGATACTTCCAGGATAAAGATAGAAAAAGATCTCCCTAAGAGGATACGAGAGTATATAAAAAGGATTGAAGAAATTGGAGGACTACCTATTCGTCGTCTTTCTCTAAATCCCGAAAGGGGTGAATTTTTACCATTACACTGATTCTATTTCTTGACAAGAGCCATATTTGTGCTATAGTAAAACAGCTTCTTACTTCAATGTTGTGAGGTGTTTTGTATGTTTAATAGATTTACCGAACGAGCAAGAAGAGTGATTTTGTTAGCCAGAGAAGAGGCCAAGCGATTAGATCACGACTATCTAGGAACAGAGCATATTCTTCTGGGACTGATTCGAGAAGGAGAGGGAGTTGGGGCTACAGCTCTGCAAAATTTAGGACTAGATCTGGCTCGAGTTAGGCAGGAAGCGGAGAAAGCAGTTGGTAGAGGGGGAGGAGCATTGTTTTTGGGTCAGATTCCTTTTACTCCTCGAGCTAAAAAAGTATTGGAGTTAGCAGTAACGGAAGCGAGAAACTTGGGTCATAACTATATTGGAACAGAGCATCTTCTTCTAGGATTAATCAGGGAAGGGGAAGGGGTGGCGGCTCAGATTCTTACCAATTTGGGGGCTGATCTAGAGAAAGTGAGGGAGGAGGTGGTAAATCTGCTAGGAGGAGAAAAGGTTTCCTTCCAACAAGCAGCTCAGCCCAGTAAAACTCCTGCTCTGGATAGATTTGGGCGTGACCTTACCCAATTAGCCAAAAATGGAGAGTTAGATCCGGTAGTAGATAGAGAGAAAGAGATTGAGCGTGTAATCCAAATCCTTTCTCGCCGAACTAAGAATAATCCTGTACTTATAGGAGAAGCAGGGGTAGGAAAAACAGCTATTGCCGAGGGATTGGCTCAGAAGATTGTGCAGGGATCCCTTCCAGAACTTTTGTTGAATAAACGAGTAGTCACAATTGAACTGGGTGGGATAGTCGCCGGAACCAAGTATCGAGGAGAATTTGAGAAGAGGATGGAGAGGATATTAAATGAGATTCGGAAGGCGAAGAATATAATTCTTTTTGTTGATGAGGTGCATACTTTGGTGGGAGCAGGGGCAGCTGAAGGAGCTATCGATGCGTCTAATATTCTTAAACCGGCTCTTGCCAGAGGAGAATTACAATGTATAGGAGCTACTACTTTAGATGAATATAGAAAGTATATTGAGCGAGATGAGGCTCTGGAGAGAAGATTTCAGCCGGTAATGGTGAACGAACCTACAGTCAAGGAAACTATAGAGATCCTAAGGGGTCTGAGAGACAAATATGAGGCTTTTCATCGAGTCAAAATAACCGACGAGGCTCTGGTAGCGGCAACGAAACTTTCCTATAGATATATTCAGGGTAGATGTCTTCCCGATAAAGCTATTGATGTGATGGATGAGGCTGCTGCCAGAATAAGACTGCAAAGTAGCACCCGTCCTAAGGAGCTTAAGAAAATTGAGGCAGAATTAGAGCAGCTTCGAAAAGAAAAGGAAGCCGCAGTTAAAGCACAAGAGTTTGAAAAAGCGGCCAATCTGAGGGATAAAGAAAAGAATTTGAAACAGTCCTTAAATAAAGAAAGGTCTCAATGGGAGGTGGGTAAGGGTAAGAAAAGGGAGAAGGAGAAAGTAACAGAAAAGGACATTGCCTATATTGTTTCTAGTTGGACCAATATTCCTCTACGTGACTTGACTGAAACTGAATCTAAAAGACTTCTCCGTATGGAAGAGACTTTGCATGAGAGAATGGTTGGACAGGAAGAGGCTATAGGAGCGATATCTCAGTCTATTCGAAGGGCTCAGGCCGGAGTGAAAAATATTAAGCGACCCATTGGTGTCTTTATGTTCTTAGGTCCCACCGGCGTAGGCAAGACAGAATTGGCCAGGAGTTTAGCTGAGTTTCTCTTTGGAGATGAAGATGCCATGATCCGTCTTGATATGTCTGAATATATGGAGAAATTCAGCGTGAGTCGTCTTACGGGTGCTCCTCCCGGGTATGTGGGATACGAAGAAGGAGGGGAATTAACAGAAAAGGTGAGACGGCGTCCCTATTCAGTAATCCTCCTCGATGAGATAGAAAAGGCACATCCAGACGTGTTTAATATCCTCCTTCAGATTATGGATGATGGAAGGTTATCTGACAGTCTAGGTCATACAGTAGACTTTCGCAATAGTGTATTGATTATGACTTCTAATTTGGGGGCCGATCAGATTACCAGTGGATCTAGCCTCGGATTTCAAGCAAAGAAGGGAGGTGGAATGTCTTACGAGGAGATGAAGAGTAGGGTTACCTCCGAGTTAAAACGTAGCTTCCGACCCGAATTTCTAAACAGGTTAGATGAGGTAATCGTCTTCCATGCTTTAAATAAAGATGAGATTAAAAAGATAGTTGACTTAATGTTGGTAGAAGAAGAGAAATTATTGAAGGAAAAGGAGGTAAACTTAGAGGTTACCCAAGAGGCAAGGGACTTTATCGCTCAGGAAGGATATGATCCCGATTTTGGGGCAAGACCCTTGCGTCGAGCCATCCAGAGACTAATTGAAAATCCCCTCTCCGAAGAAATCCTGCAGGGCAGGTTTAAAACTGGAGATACCATCATGATAGGAATAAAGAAGGGGAAGATTACCTTTGAAAAGAAAGAGAAAAGTAAGACCAGAGTTAAAGACTAAATCTGCCTAGACAAATTACGAGCTCTACGCAACCATTGTTAGAGAAAGGCGAGTAGATGAAAAATGCTAAGTGCCCCCTCTATGGTCAGAAAGAGGGGGTTTTTGTTAGGAAGGTTGGCGAAATCTTAATTTTAGCGGTTTTGTTAGCAATTTTCCTCTTATCAGGATCTATGGCTCAAACCTCTCCTATCATCCGGGAAATTCAGATTCAAGGAGCCAAACATATCAAGACTGAGAAGATAAAAGAGGTCATAAAAAGTAGAGTAGGCGAGCCCTTATCAGAGGAGATCGTAAGGGAGGATATGCAGGCAATATATGAGATGGGTTTTTTTTCAAGTCTTAAAACCTTAAAAGAAGAAGTAACTGATGGAGTAAGGCTCATCTTCCAGGTTAAGGAAAATGAAGAAATTGCCAAGATTGAAATTAAAGGAGTTAGTAAAAGAGAGAAAAACAAGATAAACCGCCTGATTACCTTTAAGGAAGGTGAGTTATGGAATTTTAAAAAGATAAAGGAAACTCGTGATAAAATCCTGGCATTTTATGACAAAAAAGGCTATTTTTCTACTTCCGTAGATCTCTTCCCAATCGGATTAGAGAAAGGTAAATGTAAGGCTGTCCTGACCATCAAAAAAGGCAGAAGAACTAAAGTAAGGAAGGTAGAAATCGAAGGTAACACTTTTTTTTCCGATAGGAAGATAAAAAGGTCTATGAAGACAAGATTCCGAGGCTTTTTCGACCCCAAGACCTTAGATAAAGATCTAGAAAAAATTGCCGATCTTTATCAGAACAGCGGTTATTACTTTGCTTATTTTGAATCACCAAGGTTTGAGTTTTTTACCGAAGGAAGAACTCATTGGGTCAGGGTCTTTCTGGAAATAGTGGAGGGTAAAAAATTCTTCGTCTCGGAAGTTGAAATAAAAGGAAACCGCGTCTTTCCCACTTCCAAAATCCTGTCTCAACTGCGACCAGGTAAAGGAGAGATCTTTGTGCCAACTTATCTTGAAAAAAGTTTGGACCTCCTCCGAGATGAATATGGAGACAAAGGTTACATATATGCTCACCTTGAGCCAGATCTGGAATTTGATAGGCAGGCCGGTGAGGTAAAGATTCTGCTTCAGATAGAGGAGGGTTCGCTAGCGAAAGTAGGAAAGATCAAAATAGAAGGGAACACTTTTACCAAAGAAAGAGTTTTCAAACACACCTTTGTTCTTAAAGAAGGGGATATTCTTAACGCACACAAACTCAGAGAAGGATGGCGCAGACTTTATAATCTCGGTTTTTTTGAGACGGTAGAAATCGAGCCTCTCTTTACCTCTTCCTCAACAGTAGATTTGTTAGTCAAAGTCAAGGAGGCTGAGCAGAGAGGCCAGATTCTTTTTGGGGTAGGATATAGTTCCGTTTCCGGGCTGGAAGGGCATATTCAGTTGTCTAAAGATAATCTGGGGGGAGTGGGGAAAAAGATCAATCTGGACTGGAAATTTGGAAAAAAAAGAAGCGACTATGATATTGGTTATACAGATAGATGGTGGAGGGATAGTCCTCTAAGACTGGAGTGCGACCTCTACAACTTGCTCCGCAAATATTACGAAGCTCAAGGGGCCTACAAAAAGGAAAGAGTAGGAGGAAAGATAGGGTTAGGATGGCCTATCTGGAAAAATATGCAGACTTCGATTGGATTAAGAAATGAAGAAGTAACAATAAGCCATATAGAAGGAGAACCTTTTCCCGAGGATCCTGAGTTAGAAGCCGGGTCAAAAATAGAGCGTAGCCTGGAACTCATGCTGGATAGAAATACCAGAGTTAGAGATGAGGCCTTCAACCCCTACAAGGGGTCCTACAGCTTCCTTTCGGTGGAAAAAACCGGAGCATTTTTGGGAGGAGATCTCGAATTTACCAAGTATAAGGCGGAATGGCGAGGATATCTGAGGAAAGGTGAATTTTGGAAATCACCCATACTTGCCTATCGTCTGAGAGGAAGATTAGGAGAGAATCTTCCCTTTTACGAGCAGTTTTATCTGGGAGGTCTGGAAACTCTGCGGGGCTACGAAGAAAATGAATTCAGGGGGGATAAAGTAGTTCTGGGGAGTTTAGAGTTAAGGGTTCCGCTCGCTAAAGAGCTCTTGGGCTCTTTATTTGTAGATGCGGGGAAAGCTTGGAGTGAAGATTCATCAATGGAAGGTTTTAAGATAGGTTGGGGATTCGGGATAAGATTCAAGACTCCCATAGGGCTTATCCGGTTAAATTATGGAGTAGGGGAAAAAGAAGGAAGATTCTATTTTGGTATGGGTGAAGCTTTTTAGAGGCCCATGGAAAAATTAAGCGTGCTTGATTTAGGGTTGAAAGATTATCAACAATGCTGGGTTTTCCAGGAAAGGTTGGTAAAAAGAAGAATTTACAGTCAAATGGAAGATAGTTTAATTTTAGTGGAACATTTTCCCGTAATCACTCTGGGCCGACAGGGAAAGGAAGAAGATATTCTGGCGTCACCGGAGTTCCTTCGCCAGAAAAAAATCTCCCTTTTCCGTATAAATAGAGGGGGAAGGGTGACTTTCCATGGGCCAGGCCAACTGGTTGTCTATCCTATACTTGATCTCAGCCTTGACCAAAAAGACATTCACCAGTATATAAGAAATTTGGAAATAGTAGTCATAAAATCCTTGGGTAAACTGGGGATTGAGGGAAGATCTATTTCAGGGTATACCGGGGTGTGGGTAGGAAAAAAGAAAATAGCCAGCATTGGAATAGGGGTAAAAAGGTGGATTACCTATCACGGGTTATCCCTAAATGTAAATATTGATCTTTCCTATTTTTCTTTGATTAATCCCTGCGGTCTTTATGAGAATGACATGACTTCTTTAGCTGAAATTCTGGGCCTCGAAGTGAAAATGGATAGCGTGAAAAACCTTTTTGTGAATTCCTTTTGTGAGGTATTCCTAAGGATTCCCTATGGCTGGTCATGAAAAAAATGAGGCTTACAGGAGGAGTAGCAAGAGGAAGGCCAATAAAGACTCCCAAGGGAAAAGCTACCCGGCCTCTTCTTTCTCGAATAAGGAAGTCCCTTTTTGATGTTATAGGTGATGGGATCCAGAGAAGCCATTTTCTCGATCTTTACTCTGGATCAGGGGCAGTAGGGATCGAGGCCTTAAGCAGGGCAGCAGAAAGGGTAATTTTTGTAGAAAAGGATATGGTCTCGGTACATACGATAAAAGAAAACCTTGCCTTCTGTGATTTTTCATCCCGATCAAAAATCTGGCAGAAAGATGTTCTTAGCTTTCTTCCTTATCTTTTAGAAAAAGAAAGATTTGACTTTGTTTTTATTGCTCCTCCTTACTATCAGGGGTTGCAGGATCGGACTCTAGATATTATAGAAAGGAAAAATATAGGAAAAACGCGGATTATAGTGCAGCATTCACCTCGAGAAAAAGTTAACTTAAATCGGAAAAAAATCAAGCTCTTCAAGCAGAGAAGATATGGAGGTACAATTTTGAGCTTCCTTGATGGATCATACGCCCAATAAGCCCATAATTCTCCTTTCTCATTGTCTTCTTAACCAGACTACCAGAGCCGAGGAGACGATCACTGCCTTGGCTACGGAAAAGCTGCTGCAACTTTTTTCCAGCTACCCGATTTATCTAGAACAGCTTCCCTGTCCAGAGTTTTTGTTCATGGGGAAAAGAAAGAAGAGGACCAAAGATGAATGGGAGAAAATACCTGGCTTTAAGAAATTCTGTAGTGAGCTGGCTGACCAGATAAAAGAGGGAGTAGAAAGATTTGATGGGAAAGAAGATTTTCCTTTGGTAACTATTGCTCGCTCTCCCTGTTGTTCGAGCGGAGAGGTTCATATAGGTAAGAGGATTTTTGCTGGCAAGGGCCTATTGGTTGAGGAATTGGAAAAAAGGATGAAATTGGAGCTCGTGGAATTTGACTTTAGAAGAGTAGCTGAATCAATCGAAAGGTTAAAATTGTTCCTCGAAAAAAAATGGGTAGTATTCAAAGAAAAACTATAAATTGTTTATTCAAGGGTTCTCAAGTCAAAGAATCCCCTTCCAGTGCCTTGACTTTAGAAAAAAAACTAAATCGTCTGCCAGACTCACCGGGGGTCTACCTTTTAAAGGATGAAAAGAGAAAGGTTTTATATGTAGGCAAGGCCCTTTCTCTTAGAAAGAGAGTACGCTCTTATTTTCAAAGAACAAGCTTTTCTTCGAGAATTCACTCGTTGGTGGGTCAAATTAAGGATTTGGAATGGGTGATTACCGATTCCGAGGCAGAGGCTTTTCTATTGGAGTCTAATTTAATAAAACACCATCGCCCTCGGTATAACATCCGGCTCAGAGACGACAAATCCTATCCCTACATTAAACTTACCGCTTACGAGCCTTTTCCACGTGTTTTTCTAACGCGAGGCCCTAAGGAGGATGGTTCTCTTTACTTTGGTCCTTATACCGACGTCAAAGCAGCCAGAAAGAGTTTGCGGTTGATCCACCGTTTTTTCCCCTTGCGCAGATGCAAGGGGAAATTCAAGTTAAGATCTAGACCATGCCTTAATTATCACATAAAGGAATGTAGCGGTCCCTGCGTGAAAAAAATTAATTCACGAGAATATGGTGGCCTAGCCAGGGGAGTTTCTCTTTTCCTTCAGGGACATTATGAGAGTTTACTTTCTCAGTTGGGAAAGGAGATGGAGGAGGCAAGTCGGGATGAAAAATTTGAGAGGGCAGCAAAATTGAGGGATTTGATCAGAGCTATTCATAGGATTGGTCAGACTCAGAAGGTAGCCTCTTTCCCTGGAGGAGATAGAGATCTGATTGGTGTTGCTTATAATAGTGAAGAGGCCTGTGTAGTTGTCTTTCAGATTCGGGAGGGGAAAGTGGTGGGTAATAAACATTTTCTGCTCAAGATCGGACAGGAAGATAAAGGAAAAGATATATTGACCTTTTTCGTCAAACAATACTATGGTAAAGTTTCCTTTATTCCTCCGGAGGTACTCCTTCAATATGAAATAACCGACCAGGCTGCCATTAAGCGATGGTTTTCGGAAAGACGAGAAGGAAAAATTAAGCTGGATGTTCCCCAAAGAGGAAAGAAAGTAAAGCTAATGCAGTTGGTGATAAAAAATGCTCGTCTCATTTTGCAACAGAAGAAAGGTAGAGAAAAAAACGAGGCTCTTCTGCAGTTGAAAAACTATTTAGATCTAAAGGAAAAGCCTTCTCTCATCGAGGGATTCGACGTGTCTAATATAAAGGGAAAAGAAGCTACCGGGTCAGTAGTTGTTTTTCGAGAGGGAAAAGCTGAAAAGTCTAGCTATCGAAGATTCAAGATTAAAACGGTCAAGGGTATAAATGATTTTGCTATGCTCTCCGAGGTGGTAAAACGACGTTATCAAAGATTACTAAAAGAATCACATCCTCTTCCTCATCTTATTTTGATAGATGGAGGGAAGGGGCAATTGTCTTCCTGTCTGAAAACGCTCAAAGAGCTGGGTCTGGGTTATGTCTCCCTAATAGGGTTGGCCAAAGAATTTGAGGAAGTTTATCTTCCCTCTAGATCTCTTCCCCTTAATATTCCTCATGACTCAGTTGCTTTACGGCTCTTGCAGGAAATAAGGGATGAATCTCACCGATTTGCCTATGCCTACCACAGAAAAGTTCGCCAGAGAAAAATGAGTCATTCCTCTCTGGATGATATACCGGGGGTGGGGGAAAAAACAAAAAAGGCTCTTTTAACCCATTTCAGGTCAGTTAGTCTAATTAAAAACAAAAGCTTAGAAGAATTAAAACAGATTCCCGGAATAGGAGAAAAAACAGCCAGAAGTATTCTTGAGTGTCTGAAAGCATCGGAATTGCGATAGTATTAGGACCTCGAAAAAAGTTTAGGGAAGTAAATGCACGATTTTTTAAAGCTAAAGTTAAGTCCATACTGGATAGGAGCCGTGTCCGAGAAAGGAAAACTGGTGAAGATTTCCGTTTGTTACAGCCAGAAAGATCTATATAGGAGTCTCGGGGCAGCCCTGAAGGAGCAAACAGGATCTTCTTCCTTCCTGAAACGGTTAAAGCAAGATCTACTTAGCTACTGGCAAGGGGAAAGGGTGGATTTTACGAATTATTCTTTAAAGCTGGATAGATACTCCTCCTTTCAAAGAAAAGTATGGAGACTTACTCAGGAGATTCCCTATGGAGAGGTTCGTTCCTACAAGTGGATAGCAAAAAGATTAGGAAGTAAAGGATATCGGGCTGTAGGCCAAGTTTTGGCTCACAATCCCTTTCCTCTCATTATCCCCTGTCATAGGGTGATTAGAGAGGATAAAAGTTTAGGAGGATTTTCAGCAGGGATAGAGGTCAAAAGAAAACTTCTGCAGATAGAAGGAATTTCTTTGATTTCCCAGGAGAGTCTTAGTATTTAGAAGATTTATACGCGTATCGAGGGACTTTCCCCGAAGAAGCCTTATATCAGTCACCTTAACGAGTCTTGGAGTTGAGGAAGAAGAAAGACGTGATGTCTGAGGAGCGGAGCGAGGAGTTTCACGTCTTTCCCGAAATGAGAAGACGAGCAGAAACAATCCAAAGTCGATATACAGCGACGGAGGGGAACAGTCCCGAGATATTTTTTGGCTTGCCTATATGAGTAAGCATGATATAATAGAGGGGACGAAAATTTTTGAGTTACTAGTCATTGATTAGGGATATAAAAAGGGGGAGGATGATGGATTTTCTAACGAAAATTTTCGGTACTCACCAAGAAAGAAAAGTTAAGAAACTCCTACCTTTGGTTAATAAGATCAACAGTTTGGAAAAGAAGACCTCTAGACTTCCGGATAAGGCTTTGCAGGGAAAGACAGACGAATTTAGAGGCAAGCTTCGTCCCATTGTCACCGAGATTGACAGTTTAGAGAAGGAAATGGCTGAACTTCCTGAAATTGAGAAAGAAGCAGCAAAATTACACCTTCAAAAGAGAAGGCAGGAGCTGGACAGTCTTTTCGAGAATATTTTGCCGGAGGCTTTTGCCGTAGTTCGGGAAGCGGCTAGAAGAACCATAGGCCTTCGACACTACGATGTTCAGTTGATAGGTGGCATCGTTCTTCATCGGGGAGGAATAGCCGAGATGGCCAATGGAGAGGGTAAAACTCTGGTAGCTACCTTACCTGTCTATCTTAATGCCCTGGATGGGAAGGGGGTGCATTTAGTTACGATAAATGATTACCTGGCTAGAAGAGATAGAGATTGGATGGGACCGGTTTATGAATTTCTGGGTCTTTCGGTAGGAGTTATCCGGAATCAAATGGACAACGTAAGTAGACGTGAGGCTTACCAGTGTGACATCACTTATGGTACCAATAATGAGTTTGGCTTCGACTATCTTCGAGATAATATGACTCCTACCAAGGAGGATCAGGTTCAGAGAGGATTCAATTATGCTATTGTGGATGAGGTTGATTCTATCTTAGTTGATGAAGCTCGCACTCCTCTTATTATCTCTGGTCCGGCAGAAAGATCTACTGAACTTTATTACCAAATTGACAAGATAGTACCTCGTCTAAAAAAGGACAAGAAGGACGAAGATGAAAAGGATTATGACTACGAAATAGATGAGAAGGACCAGACAGTAGCTCTTACCGAAAGGGGGATTGAGAAGGCGGAGAAGTTATTAGGGGTGAGAGATATCTATCAGATTAATTCAAAGTGGGGTACCGAGCCGGCAACTCATATTCATCAAGCCATCCGTGCTCATGCACTTTACGAACGAGATCGAGATTATCTGGTCAAAGATGGGGAGGTAGTAATAATAGACGAATTTACAGGGAGACTGATGCCGGGAAGACGTTGGAGCGATGGACTGCATCAGGCGGTAGAGGCCAAAGAAGGGGTGAGGATAAGAAATGAGAATCAGACTCTGGCCACCATAACTCTGCAGAATTACTTTAGAATGTATAATAAACTAGCAGGAATGACTGGAACAGCGAGTACGGAAGCAGATGAATTCAAAAAAATCTATAATCTAGATGTAGTGACAATTCCTACCAATGAACCGAGTATCAGACAGGAACTTTCTGATAGAATCTATCAGAAAGAACGTGCCAAGTTTCAAGCTGTAATAAAGGAAATAGAAAAGCTTTATCGAGAGGAAAGACCTGTTCTGGTAGGGACCCGATCAGTGGAAAAATCTGAATTCTTAAGTAAGATGTTGAGAGAAAGGGGAATTCCTCATACGGTACTTAATGCTAAGTATCATGAGAAGGAGGCTCAAATTGTAGCTCAAGCGGGGCAAAGAAGAGCAGTGACCATAGCTACCAATATGGCCGGAAGAGGAACAGATATCAAACCAGGGGATGGAGTTGAGACGTTAGAAGGATTGTTTGTCATCGGCACCGAACGTCATGAGTCTCGCAGAATTGATAATCAGCTTCGAGGAAGAAGTGGTAGACAGGGAGCTCCTGGTGCTGCCCAGTTCTATGTTTGTTTACAAGATGAGTTAATGCGGATATTTGGCTCGGAGAGAATCGCCTCCCTCATGGAGAGGTTAAAAATTCCTGAGGATGAGCCTATTGAGCATCCCTGGGTAACCCGCGCCCTGGAAAGAGCGCAGCAGCAAGTTGAAAGAAGAAACTTTGAGATAAGAAAGCAGCTCTTAGAGTATGATGATGTAATGAACAAGCAAAGGGAAGTAATCTACAAGGAAAGAGAGAGTGTCTTAGAGGAAAAAAATCTAAGGGAAGATATTATGGAAATGATAAATGACACAATTGAGACTTTGGTATCTTTATATGCTGAAGAAAAAGTCAGACCTGAAGATTGGGATACAAGGGGATTGATTAAAAGATTAGAACAAATTTTTCCCATTTCTTTCCCTTATCATAGTTTAAAGGAGATCTATGACCGCAAGCAGTTAATGAAAGTGATCAGGCAGGAGGTAAGAAAAGCTTATCAGAAAAAGGAAGAAAGACTGGGAGACGAGTTGATGCGGGCCTTGGAAAGAATGATTCTCCTGCATACTATAGACTCTCAATGGAAGGATCATCTCTATAGTATGGATAGTCTAAAAGAAGGGATCGGACTGCGGGGATATGGACAACGTGATCCCTTAATCGAATACAAGAGAGAAGCCTTTGAGATGTTTGAAGAATTAACGCAACGCATCAAAGAGGATGTGACTGAGTTCATATTCAAAGTGGAAATTTCTCGGGAGCCTTCCCGGGAAAGAGTTTTAGTAGGAACTCCTCAGGTTCCTCAGCCAGCTCTAGTGGGAGCTAATCAGGGAAAGGAGAGGATGGGTACCAGTCAAGAATCACATGTCCCTTACCGAAGCGGCAAGACCAAAATCGGCCGCAATGACCCCTGCCCCTGCGGGAGTGGAAAAAAATATAAGTATTGTTGCGGAAGAAGATAATAAAGTCAAGGAGGCTTTGGAGTGAAGAGAAGCGGATCCCGGGTAGTAACTGAGGCCTTATCAAAAGAGGGGGTAAAAATCATATTTGGATATCCAGGAGGAGCGGTGATTCCTCTCTATGATGTTCTTTACGAGACGCCGGAAATCAAACATATCTTAACTCGTCATGAACAAGCAGCTGCCCATGCTGCGGATGGATATGCCAGAGCTACGGGTGAGGTAGGAGTATGTATTGCCACCTCCGGGCCAGGAGCAACAAACTTAGTTACCGGAATTGCTACTGCCTATATGGATTCCATCCCTCTAGTTGTTCTCACTGGTCAGGTTCCAACCTCCATGATTGGAAACGATGCCTTTCAGGAGGCAAATATAACGGGAATAACTTATTCCATAACCAAACATAACTATCTAGTGAAAGATGTGGATGAGCTACCTGGGGTTTTAAAAGAAGCCTTTTACATCGCCAGGACTGCTAGGCCGGGACCGGTATTAATAGATCTTCCCAGGAATGTGCAAACCGGAGAGACCTCAGTTCCTTATCCTGAAGAAATTCAGATTAGAAGCTATAATCCTAACTATAAGGGTAACCCTAAACAGATTAAACGGGCTGCCGAAGCTATAGACAAATCTGAGAGCCCTGTTATTTATGCTGGAGGCGGAGTAATCAGTTCAGGAGCATCATCCGAATTAGCTGAATTTGCTCATCGCATCAATATTCCGGTGACCACTACCCTGATGGGATTGGGGTCTTTTCCTGAAGATGATCCGCTTTCCTTAAAGATGCTGGGGATGCATGGAACCCGTTATGCCAATTATGCAGTTAGTGACACGGATCTACTTATTGCTGTTGGAGCGAGGTTTGACGACCGAATAACCGGCAAGATATCGGAATTTGCCTCCCATGCCAAGATAATCCATATAGATATTGACCCCACCGCCATAAGTAAGAATGTGAGGGTCGATATTCCTATTGTGGGTGATGCCAAAAATATTCTTTCTCAGCTACTCTCGGCTGCTCAAAGAGGAAAGAAAAGAGAAAGTTGGCATGGAAAGATTCGGGAGTGGAAAAGAAAGTATCCCCTAAAATATGAATTGGATGGAGATTTGAAGCCTCAGTACGTAGTAGAAATGATCTATAAAGTGACTAAAGGAGAGGCTATCATTACTACTGAGGTAGGCCAGAATCAGATGTGGGCGGCTCAGTTTTATCAATATACCAAACCCCGGACTTTTATCTCCTCCGGAGGATTAGGAACTATGGGCTACGGTTTTCCTGCTTCTATTGGAGCACAGATTGGCCGTCCGGAAAAGATTGTTTTCGACATTGCTGGCGATGGAAGTTTTCAGATGAATATACAGGAGCTGGCGACAGCAGTCAATTACAAAGTTCCGGTGAAAATCGCTATTTTGAATAATGGATATCTGGGGATGGTTAGACAATGGCAGCAGCTATTTTACGAATCTCGCTACTCCCAGGTGAATCTAGAGGGCCACCCCGATTTCGTGAAGGTTGCCCAGGCTTACGAAATTGAGGGAATCAGGGTGACAAAGCCGGAACAAGTCGAGCCAGCTTTAAAAAAGGCTCTGAATATCGCCGGTCCAGTCATTTTAGATTTTAGAGTCTCTCGGGAGGAAAACGTTTTTCCCATGGTTCCAGCAGGAGCAGCTCTTAACCAGATTATAGAGGGACTGGCCTAGTTTATAGTAATCAGCGGAGAGGCCCTCGGCTCTTTTTCCCTCACTTCTCATTCCCCACCAATTTGCCTAAAATTACACCATTTTGTACCTGCATTCTTTTGATCCCCCCCCTCGATTTCAAACTTTCGCAGAGTCCAGCAAGCAGTAGTAGTCTTTTCTACATCGGGCTTCCCGTGGAACCAGCAGTTTACCGGCTTTCTGCCTTCCGTGATGGATCTGATACAGATGTTTATCTCCTTTAAGACTTATAAGCTTTGCATAGGAGGAGGTGCGGTTCATACAGATAAAAACGGGAATTTGACTCTTAAATGAGAAAGCAGTACATTTAATGGCATATGTTTGGAAAAACGGTTTTTAAAGGTTAATGGGAGAAAATTATTATGGATAAACCAATGTCCGATCATCATTTTAAATTCATGTCTTTCGGCTACAAATTTCGTGATTTCTTCTTGCCTCGGAAAAAAATCTTGGATGAAGTGGGGACAAAAGAGGGGTTTCATATACTTGACTATGGCTGCGGTCCGGGAGGCTATGTAGCAGCAGCTTCTAAATTGGTGGGCAAATCAGGCAAAGTTTACGCATTGGACATACATACCCTCGCGATTCAGAAGGTTAAGGATGTTGTTTCTAAATATAACCTGCAAAATGTCGAGACTATTCGTTCCGACTGCAAAACGGGATTACCAAATAATAGCATAGATGTAGTTCTGTTATACGATACTTTTCATGACTTGAGTCATCCTAATAGGGTACTAAAAGAGCTGCATCGAGTGTTGAAACCAAAAGGAATTCTATCCTTCAGCGACCATCACATGGAAGAAAATGAAATAGTAAGTAAGTTAACAGATAAACGTTTGTTCAGGCTGTTGAGCAGAGGCAAAAGAACGTGTAGTTTTCTAAAAGAGTGTCTGGCTTAGCTGCACCCAGCCAAAATCTAGCCTATCGAATGGACTTCGGATACGCTCAAGAGGTTAGGTAATTGCCCACCTGATAAGGAGAGTTGACTAAAGTTGTATAGCTACATACTCTGCATCGGTATTTGTGCTGTCATATGGACTGTTAATGGAATATGGTTACGCCAGGCAGTTAGAAAACGTATAACCAGTGAAATTTACATTCATACAGGCCTAGGAATCTTTTTTACCGTACCAACGCTCGAATTGACTCTTAGTACTTTCAAATTATGGCCGCAATTGGATATTTTCTGGGTTCAAGTTATCGGTTTGGTTCTTTATATCCCTTCAGCCTATTTAGTCGCTGCCTCAATGCACGCTCTGAAGCACAAAGGCAGACCAAGAACCGCTGACCCTACCGCTACCACTACTTTCATTGATACTGGCGTGTACGGTATTGTTCGCCAGCCTATGACTTTGGGAGTGGCAATTTGGTGCATTGCTTTCATGCTAGCTTTTCAGTCAATTCTCGCAGTAGTTATAGGTACAGTGTCGCTATTCTGTTTTTGGATATCAGCCAAAAAAGAGGCCGAATACAATATCAAGAAATTTGGAGATGAGTACAAAGAATACATGAAGAAAGTTCCCATGTGGAATTTTTTCAAGGGATTAAGAAAATGAAGACTCGGAACACTAATGTTGGAGACTGAAGATGGAGGATAAAACAAAAAAAATGCCTCTTAACTAAGATCTTCATAGCAGAAAAAGGTTAGTAAGAAGTTATATCCAATCGGTTTCGGGATGTCTTGAAATTTGAAAATACTTAAATGCTGATGTGAATCATTAATGGAGGTAAGAAATATGAACACCAAAAGAGTAATAATTGCAACGGTCATGGGAGGGTTATGCGGGATATTTTGTGCCTATGGGGCTGCTTGGAAATACCCGGGACGATTTGGAATACTTATTTTAGCATCCATAATATACAACAGGGCATTACTGGGTTTTGTGATTGGAATTGCTGATAACATAAAAGTACATTCGATAGCGAGAGGGGCGATTCTTGGAGCAGTTGTAAGTATAGCAATGGCAATACCGTCAGGTATAAGCGGCGGTTTAACATTAGTTGTATTTGGTATCGTGTATGGGATTATCACTGATTTTGTAGCGACGAAATTGTCATAAAAGCGGGATTGACCTTCTCAACTCGGAAAGAGGTTCGATAGTTTATCAAGCCCCAGTCGTTGACAATAACAGATTTTTAGTTATGATTCAAAAAAGGCCAATTTAGAGATATTCTTTTTACTCTGGAATAGTTATTCAGCAAGAATTTAGAGAAGCTATGCGCCTGTAGTTCAGTGGATAGAACGTCGGCCTCCGGAGCCGAAAGTCGCAGGTTCAAATCCTGCCAGGCGCACCAGGCAAGCTTCAGAACATCTTTCCTTGACTGCGGTACCCTCTAGTGCGGTAGACCCCTAAAAAATGACCCCTTGATTTATCAGGAAGTTAAATGTCCATTGTCTCTATAGTAAAATGTCCGGATTATAAGCAGGAAAAGGTTTATAAAGCAGTAAAAAAAGCCGTTGAGCTTATCGGCGGGATAGGACATATTATCAAGCCGGGTAAAACTGTCCTTCTCAAGATAAACCTTCTTTCAGCCAAACCTCCCGAGAGGGCTGTCACTACTCATCCGTCTCTAGTAGGAGCAGTGGTGAGATTGCTCAAAGAGATGGGAGCTACTGTCTGGGTGGGAGAGGCAGCCTCCACCGGTGGTATGGGATTGGAGAGAAGAAGAGGGGCATTCGATATTTGTGGCATTACAGAAGCAGTAGAAAAAGAGGGTGGGGAAATAGTAAATTTCTCCCTTAAAGGATATAAAAAGATTAAAATCCCTTATGCTAAAAAACTTAAAGAAATTAATCTTGCCAGACCTATCCTGGAGGCGGATGTAGTAGTTTCCCTTCCTAAATTAAAGACCCATGAGCTAACTCTTCTTACGGGAGCGGTAAAGAACTTTTTTGGCTGTGTACCTTCGGCGGACCGCTTCGAGGCTCATAGACTGAGCAAAGTGGAGGAGTTTTCTCAGGCAGTGGTGGATATTTATTCTGTATGCCAGCCCAAGTTAGCCATAATGGATGCGGTAGTAGCCATGGAGGGGGAAGGTCCTTCTGCCGGGGACCCCATTTGGCTTGGGACAGTTCTTGCCTCCCCTGACTGCGTAAGTTTAGATGTAGTAGCCTCTCAAATGACCGGTTTTAAGCCTCAAGAGATCCTGACCTCTGTTCAGGCTATGGAACGAGGGTTGGGGCCTCAAGCTCTGGAGGAGATAAAGATAGTTGGGGAGGAGTTAAAAAAGGTGAGAAGAGTCGATTTTAAAAAGCCTTCTGCCTACCGTAATTTTGCCCACAGATCTTTGCGCAGATTACTTACTCCCTTGGGAATAAGAATCTTCAGGGTCTATCCCGAAGTTGATCAATCGAGATGCAGTCAATGTGGCTTGTGTAAGGAAAAATGTCCTGGAGGAGCAATTAGCCTGGATCCTTTTCCTCTGTTCAATTATGACAAATGCATTCAGTGCTTCACTTGTCATGAATTCTGTCCAGAAGAAGCCGTCCGGATAAAACGAAGTTGGTTGGCCAGGCAGCTTCAGCGGTAAGTCTTTTGCGTCATTTTGTCTAGCCTTGAGAACTAGAGATAAAAAGAGCAATCACCCTTATTTCAAAACAGATTTTCGGGTCTCTTCGAATTTCTTCAATAAACCCATTCTAGGGAGACTTTTGTCAAATTCACCCAGCCATTTTTTGATATAGGAAAAGTTTAGGGAAGAATTCTTAAGAAGAATGGACTTTACATCATCCAGATCTCTTGCTCTCCCAGCAAAAACTTTATGGATTATAACATCCTCAGGAGAGGCAAATCTTATCACAGTTTTTTTAACAGGTATCTCTCGTGCTCTTTCAATAGCCTTTTTCTCGTAAGGAGCAAAGGAAAATATGAAGTCAACCCTGATTCCAGTAGCCTCATCTTTGGTAGGCAAAACCATTGTTTTTTTGACAAAATCTTTAACCTTAGATGGAAGAAGTTTCAGGCTCAAACTCTTGGCTACTTCTATAACCTTAGGTAGAGTATCAACATCAACCCCTAAAGTTACATCAATGTCCCGGGTTAGTCTTGGCTCTCCATAAAGAAGCACTGCCTGCCCGCCAATAATCATATAGGGTATCTTTTTCTCCTCGAGCGTTGTAGCAATTCTAGCTAAGAGTTCTTCAAACAATTAAGAATCCTTGCAATTTTTATGTCTACCTCTATCCCTTCTAAAGGATTCTTGGGTGGCAAAACACCAAGATTTACTCCTTCTTTCCACATAGCTTCAAAAAGAGCCAAAGCATGCTTAAAAGATAGTCTCTCTTTTTTTATTATTTCCCTTTCAAGTCGCTCTAAAATATCAGGATTTTTAATCAAGGCTTCCCTCTATAGAGTGGCGATTACTATTTGTAATACTTCCCTCTTAGGTCACTGCTGCATTCTCTCTTTTAGCACCTTACTTAACTGCTCTTCAGAGATATCCGGGTTTTTGTTTTTGATAGAAGAAAGAACGATTCTACGGGCCATCTCGTATAGCTCAGCGCCGATTTTCACTCTTTTGTTGCCATCCATTTTTTTCAGGATAGAGATGTACTTTTGTTCTACCTTATCTTCTCTCATAGACTTTCTCTCTCCTATACTCAGTAAAGTTTCCTGCAGGCGCAGCTTGAACACCCTCTTGACATTCTCAAAAATTATTGTATAAATATAATACCATATGAATAGCCCCCTATCAACAAGGGGCCCATATGAACGGGGAGCTTATCAGTTATGAGCTCCCCTTTTTTATTTTCTCTATCTTGTCCCTTATCTGGTTGAGATCTATGAACAGATTGGTAGCGTTCAAAAGTTCCAATGCTGTTGATTCCTTTCTTCCCACGCAGATAGCTTTCTTCCCATTGGTTCTCAAATGCTGGATAACCGGAACAAAATCACTATCTCCTCCCAGGAGCACAGCCTCGTCATAGCTATCCATAGAGGTTATCATATGTAAAGTAATCTCGACATCCAGATTACCCTTTATTATCTTCTCCTTGGTCTGTCGATCTATAATGACTTTGACCTCTTTGTCAATCACAGTATAGCCTATGTAAATTAAGGCTTTTTTAAACATTCTATAGGCTCTAATTCTCTCTGTGTCTTCAAAATGTGGAGTTCCCGTAAAGTAATAAGCTCCGGCGAGCTCTTTACCTTTGGCAAAGTACTGATAAACTCTTTTGTAATCAATGTGCCATTTGTTATCCCGTTGAGCATAAAACATGTTAGCGCCATCCACGAAGATGGTTACTCTTCCTTTAGTTCTTATTTTTCTCTTCATACTCTTTCTTGGCATCTATCTCTTTCCTTCCCCTATGTTGCTTAATCCCTCCTTATAAGATGCTGTATTATAGCAGATTTCTGAGTATTTGTCAAATTTTTCAATTCTTTCCATGGAAGTGGACTTCCCAGCAGTTAGTGTTCTTTGTACCTGAAAGACCTGACAAAATTTATCCCTCCTAAAATCATAACGCGGGGAACATTTCCTTTCTCCCGGAGTCTAATTTATTGGAAAGCAAAAGACAAATTTTACTTTTGGATACCTTCATCTTTTAAATAAATGGGAAAAGCGCGCCCTTCCCCTCAACGAAATAAAATGGTATAATTAAACTGATTCTTCCTTTAAAAAAAGCGTTCGTTTTCTTAAATATTAGCTAAGATGGGAAAACCCAATTAATGCAGTATTCCGACGAAGAGTTGGTAGAAAGATATGGAGCCGGAGATGGAGAAAGTTTTAGAATGTTGGTGGAAAGATATCAGGATCGGGTTTACCATATCGTGTACGGAATAGTTGGCAATAAAGACGAAGCAGAGGATCTTTCTCAGGAGGTTTTTCTTAGGGTGTATCGTTTTCTTCATCGCTTTAAAGGAAAATCTAGGTTTTATACCTGGCTCTACCGTCTTACGGTAAATGTTTGCCTCAGTGCTAGAAGAAAGAGAAAAAATGAGCCAGGCAAGATCTTCTCTCTTGCTGATTCTTCGAAATACGGTGATGATCCTGGGGAAATAGAATTGACCGATGAGTCCTTTTCTCCTTTGAAAGTACTTCAAAATAGAGAAATGGCTGAAACGATAAAATCTGCCATTAACTCTCTCTCAGAGGTTCTGAAGAGCACTTTTGTCTTGCGAGAGTTTGAAGAGCTCTCATACGAAGAATTGACCAGATTATTTCGGTGCTCCAGGGGCACGATAAAGTCGAGGCTTTCTCGGGCCAGAGAACAGCTTCGTAGAAAAATAGAGCCGTATTTAAATGGCACAGTATAGTATTTTTAATGGAGGTACCTATGAGTTGCAAAAAGTGGAAAAAGAAGCTCTCCTCTTATTTAGACAATGAAGTCAGTTCTAGAGAAAGATCAAAGATCGAAAAACATTTAAAGAGTTGCAGGGCCTGTTTTAATCAATTTGAACAGCTAGGGCGGCTTCACCGGCTAGTTCGAAGTATCCCATCTGAGAAACCCAGGTCCGGATTTTATGAGCGCCTATCCGAGCGGCTCTCTCAAAAGAAGACGACTTTAAGGGAAAAACTTGTAGGATGGAGATATGGTTGGCAATTATCTTTTCCCAGGGTTGGAAAGATAGCCATTGCCGTTAGTGCAGTGCTACTTGTATCCGTGTCATTTTATATATGGCGCTCACCCACCAGCTATGAAGTAAACATCAAGGTATTCGAAGAGGAATACCTCCGTTCGCAGCAGATGAACTCTTTTGTGGGAGAATTGGCTTTGCCGGTATTTTTCGAGATAGAATGATGAAGAAAGGAAGTTGTATGAATCCAGGGAAAGGATTCCAAAAAGTTTTGCAGTCTCTCTTTGTTTTGATTATCCTTTCGGGGGGCATGACTTCTGGGCTTTTAGCTATAGAACCAAAAGAGATTTTAACACGTTCCCTGGAGGCTCAGTTTGGGCTTGATTTTGAGGGCATCAAGGAAATGAAGTTTCGCCTGCCGGGGAGAAGTTACACTATAACTACTAGCATTATCCAACAGAAGCCGGATTTTACCTACACAACTACTTCAACCCCTACCAGACTTAAGAGATTGGTTACTCTGGATGACGGTGAATTCCGCATAGAGCATATTTGGGGTTCAAACAAATCTGAATTCTTCCCTTCCTTGAATTCTCCGAAAGCAAAGGAAATAAAAAGAAAAAGTTTGGATTTAATATTTAACAACTACAAGATCTCACGACTTCTCGATGGCTATATCTTAGCTCGGCCTGCCTATGTCATTTCCTTAATTCCCAAACATCCTGGCAATCCCTGGCGAAAGGTCTGGATAGACAAAAAAACGTATCTTCCTCTCAAGGAAGAAGACTATAACCGACGGGGAGAGCTGATTTCTTCTTCTTTTTATACTGAAATTCATTTTGATAAGCGGTTTTCTAAAGAAAAGTTCTACCATGATCTCCCCCAAAGACCGAGAAAAAAAGACTTTTCTCAAAAACGTTTTCTTAGTCTGAAAGATTTGAGGAGGAAAATAAGATTTCCGGTATCTTCCCCCTATTATCTTCCTCTAGGTTACGAGTTTCAGGAAGCGGTCTTGTTCTCTAAAGAAAAAGCCGTCAAGCTAACCTATACTAACGGTTTAGGAGTAATTTGTCTTTTTCAGATGCCTTCAAATATCAAATTGAGAGGGTACTTAGAAGGAGCGCATCCTCTGGTTTGGAAAAAAGGAGGGAGAACCTTTCTTTTAATGGCCGATATATCAAGAAAAGAACTCATTAAGATAGCACAATCAGTTAAATAGAATTAATAAATAAGTTTTTAGATCCTAAGACAGTCTTGTTAAAGGTATTATGACTAAATTTTTCTTTTTCGCTCTGCTTGCATTTTCTCTTTCTTTCTATATAATGTTTTGATGTAAATGCTCAGTAAACGCCGTGTCGCATTGAATTTTCAGGGTAGCCGCACCCTTTAGGGTGCGCAGGCTCTGAGCCTTGCGACTACCAAAAATGACGGGGTTCACTGAATACTTATGTTTTGATTTAGAGCAGGACTCCCCCCATAGGATGAGAACCATGAGCATGGTGGCAAAAAAAGCAAGACTCTCCGGTGATGAATCCATTAACGAAACTGATGTCTCAAAGGAGGCCGTTAATGCCTGAAATGCCCGAGGTGGAGACCATCAAGCGGGATCTTGAGAAAAAGATGAAGGGGAAAAGGGTAGAGAGAGTAATTATAAAAAATAAGAAATCTGTGAAGATGCCCACCCCTTCTGAGTTTATTCGCCAGATAGAGGGCAAGGTTTTTACCGGGGTGGAGCGTAGAGGAAAATTTCTCTTGTTGGGACTGGACTCGGAAGATAGCCTCGTTATCCATCTTAAACTAACCGGGCGGCTAATCTATTCTAAAAAAGGAGAAGAATTAAGCTATAGCCGGATAGTTTTTGTTTTTCGGGATCATACCCAACTTAGCTTCACTGATATACGGGGTTTTGGGGGAATATGGTTGATCCGGGATAGAGAATTTCAAAAGATTCCTACCCTTGACAATCTGGGACCGGAGCCCTTAGCAGAGGACTTTACCGTGGCTAAATTTGGGGATCTTCTGAAAGGAAAAAGAGGTAAGATTAAAAGTCTTTTAATGAATCAGGAATTTATGGCTGGAATCGGCAATATTTACTCTCAGGAAGCTCTTTTTCTATCACAGATTCATCCAGAAAGAATCCCTTCCAGTCTAGCTGATGAGGAAATCGAAAAACTTTATGAGAATCTGCGGCAAGTCCTAAAGAAGGCTATATCTTATCGGGGCTCTTCAGTTGATACATATGTTGACCTGGAAGGAAAAAAGGGAAGTTTCGAATCACAACTAAAGGTTTACGGTAGAGAAGGGAAGCCTTGCTTTAAGTGCGGAACAAGCGTAAAAAGGATAGAGGTATCGGGAAGAGGAACTTACTTTTGCCCAAATTGTCAAAGTTAAACTACAAGGTGATTTTTGGAAACCATGTTTAATCTGTACTTACGAATTTAAAGTAAAATGTTAAATTTACAGGAGGTGCGTATGTTAAAGTATATATCTAAATCTGGGGATTCAAGACTTCCTTTTTTTGTCTGGATAGTTCTTCTGGGAACCTTGGTAGCGGTGGGAATGGGTTTGATGTCATTGGTTTACCCATTACCGGCTATTGGTCTCAAAGGACTCAAAGGTCCTCTTTATCAGGAGAGCGTGGAACCTCATTCCATTGATGCTGATAGTCTTCAGGGAAGAATAATCAAGGCGGTAGAGATGGTGAGTCCGGCTGTGGTCAGTGTTAGTACCGAAAAAGTAGTTGACCTTTCAGGTTTTAGAGAAAGAGAGAGGTCTTCCGGGGATCCCTTTGAAGAATTCGAAGATTTCTTCAAGCGTTTTTTCAAGGAGCGTTTTCCGGAAAGAGAATTTAAACAGAAAGGACTTGGCTCAGGGATGATCATAAACAAAGACGGTTTCATCTTAACTAATGAACACGTTATCCATGAAGTAGATAAGGACAAAATCAGAGTTACTCTGTCTGATGGTCGAAACTTAAAGGCAGAGATTGTAGAGACCGACAAAGAGTCAGATATAGCTGTGCTTAAGATTGAAGGAAACAACCTACCGGTGGTGACTTTAGGTGATTCCCACAGGGTTAAGGTAGGGCAGTGGGCTATTGCTCTGGGTAATCCCTATGGCTACGCGCTCTCTCAGCTTAATAAAAAATATGACCCCACCGTGACGGTGGGAGTGATTAGTGCCACGGGAAGAGCTATTCAAGCGGGACGTAAGGAGATAAGAACCTACAGCGATCTTATTCAGACCGATGCCTCCATCAACCCGGGAAATAGTGGCGGTCCTTTGGTCAACATCTGGGGAGAGGTCATCGGAATCAACGCTGCCATCCTCAGTCCTTCGGGAGGATCTATTGGTATAGGTTTCGCCATTCCTATTAACAAGGCCAAGCGCATCCTGGAAAGTATCGTTAAATATGGGAAGGTCGCCTGGCCCTGGATAGGGATCTATATGCAGGAGCTTACTCCCGAGCTTTCCCAGAAATTCGGAGTTGAAAAAGGAGTCTTAGTGGCCGATGTGATGAAGGAGAGTCCAGCTGAGACCTCAGGAATTCAAGCCGGGGATGTGGTAGAGAAAGTGAATGGAAAAGAGGTCAGTTCCCCTGTGGAACTAAAAAATGAGATTCTCAAGACTGAAATTGGAAAACCCATAACCTTGACTCTCATTCGACAGGGAAAAAAGATGGAGATTATCATCACTCCTGCCGAGAGGCCTGAGGAAATAACTCTCACAAAAGAAGAAGCAGTGGAGGAAAAACTTCTAGGAATAGCGGTTGGCGATCTTACTCCGGATTTGAGGCAAAAGTATGACATCAAAGAAGATGAAGAAGGGGTGGTGATTACCGAGGTAAAAGAGAACAGTCCAGCAGCTCGGGTGGGACTCAGCCCTGGAGATATGATAAAGGAGGTCAATCAACACTCAATTAAGGATTTAGATAATTTCAAAGCCGCTATGCAAAAGGTGGAACCGGGCGATGTGGTTCTTCTCCGAGTACGCCATGGAGTCTGGACCATGTTTGTTACCTTGCCAACACAAAGGTAAGCCTGACTGAGCTATGATAAATTTCAAGTAATGTGTGAGATTTCCAAGTGTGTGGTTAAAATTTGGTTCTATGGATAATTCATTAAAGAGATTAATAGAAGCTTATCTACACGAGAGTTGTGAGGAGCTTAAAAAAGTCGAGTTTTTCTCAAAACCCCTTCCTCCCATCTTTATCAATCGGCCAAAAAAGAAAGAATGGGGAGATCTTTCCACCAATCTCCCCTTTTCTTTATCCCAAGAGATGGGAAAATCCACTTCCAGAATCGGAAGACGGTTAACTTCTTACCTAAAGGAAAAAACCCTTTTCTCTCAAGTTGAATTCGTCCCCCCGGGTTTCATAAACTTTTCTATCTCTTCCCCTTATTTTAATGAAGTTCTTAAAAAGATAGTTACTCAAAAAGGGGAATTTACGAGGTTCTCTTACGGAAAAGGTAAGAGGATTCAGGTAGAGTTTGTTTCGGCTAATCCTACCGGACCCCTTCATGTAGGACATGGAAGAGCGGTTGCCTTTGGGGATAGTCTAGCCTATATTCTCTCTAAGATTGGTTATGAGGTAGAGAGGGAGTATTATGTCAACGACGTAGGGGGCCAGATTGAAAGACTGTCTCGCTCTGTCTGGGCTCGTCTTCAGCAGTTGGAGGGAGAAGAGATTGGCTTTCCCGAGGATGGTTACCAGGGCGAGTATTTAATAGATATAGCTAAAGAAGCCAGGATCAAGATGGGTGATGCATTAAGTGAGGCTGGAAAAACTAAGCCTCAAATGATCTGTTTACTGGGTGAGTTTACCGTAAAGGAGATACTCAGGCAAATCAAAACTGATCTGGACCAATTTGGGGTAAGATTTGATAGATGGTTCTTTGAATCGAGCCTTGATATCGAAATTCCTAAGGTAATTTCTTTTATGAAGGATAGGGGCCATGTCTACGAAAAAGATGGAGCCCTCTGGTTTAAAACCTCCACTTTTTTGCCGGGTGTGAAAGACCGGGTTTTAAGACGGCGCAGCGGGGAATATACCTATTTTGCCAGTGATATTGCCTATCATGCTCATAAATTTGGCCGGGGACTTGATCAAGTTATAGATATCTGGGGAGCTGATCATATTGGATATGTTCCTCGCATGAAAGCGGCGGTGGAAGCCTTAGGCTACTCCAAAGAAGCTCTCAAAATAATTATCTATCAACTGGTGACTTTGAAGCGTGGAGAAAAGAGAATCTCTGCCTCCACTCGTGAGGGAAAGTTTATCCCTTTAAGGAAAGTTTTGGAGGAAGTAGGAAAAGATGCCGCCCGCTTTTTTTTCCTTTCTCGTAGTTGCGACTCGCATCTTGACTTTGACTTAGAACTGGCTAAGAAACAGACTCCCGAGAATCCCGTTTTTTACATCCAATATGCTCATGCTCGTATCTGCAGTATTCTGGAGAAGGCTAAAAATAAGGAGATAGAACTTGAGAAATTGGATGAAGTTAGGTTTGATTTATTGGCATCTCTTGAGGAAAGAGAGCTGATGAAGGAACTAACTCTTCTCCCCGATGAAATAAAGGAGGCAGCGGAAAGTTTAGAGCCTCACCGACTTACTACTTATTTGATGGGATTGGCCACTCTCTTTCACCAGTTTTATACTCGTCACCGAGTAATAAGTGAGAATGAGGAACTTACCTGTGCCCGTCTCCTTTTAATTAAGGCAGTCAAGATCGCTCTTAAAGATACTCTCAACCTTTTAGGAATTACCGCCCCCCAGAAGATGTAACTCTCTCCCAATTTTTTAACTCATCTTTCTTTTTACCCACTCCTTAAAAAACACATCAGTAAACACATAGGTATTGTTTTCCTTATCGAGAATTCCTTTTTTCACAAGAAGCCTTATCGAAGTTTGCACAGAGGCATAAGCTCCAAGATTATTCTCCTCAATAAAACTATGGGAAAATATATTTCCCCCTCCCTGAGAAGCAATAGCCTGCAGAGTGCGTCTTTGATGTAAAGGTAGACTATCCCATAAAGCTATGTAGAGGGGAGTTTCTTCAGCCAATACCTGATTTAAAACAGGGTCTAACAACTCCCGATGTACTTTTTTACTGTCAACACACCAATCCCAGAGTTTATGACAGAGAAGCTGCGCATTGTAGGGATAATCCTCGGTAACATCTAGAACCGCATTGATTAATCCCTTTTCTACAGTATATCCTGTCTCACTAAATTTTTGCTCCAAAAAACTAGCAAAGATACTTCGAGGAATCTTGCTTAAGGGCATCAGTTTACCCATTTTGTAAAAAGCTCTGGATCTATCGGAAATCATACTGTAGACAAGATGTTTCTTTGATCCTGCAAATAAGTAAGCTACATTGCTATGATGTTGAAAACTTGCTCTCATGAGTTTTTCCACTGTCTCCTTGTTGAAGTTCTGTATTTCCTGAAATTCATCAAAGGCGATAACAAATCCTTTTCCCTTTTTTATAGATAGTTTCTGAGGTGCCTCAATTACTTCATTGGCTAATTGGAATAGATCTCTATCTGGAACTCTGAAATCTACACTAATATTTGGTTTCCCATTTGGAGTTACCTCAATTTTTGGCCTTAACCCTGGCAATAGTTCTTTTATGAGGTGGATAATCGACTCCAATTTAGTCTCGGCAACTTTAGCGATCTCCTGAGCGTAAAGTTCTAAAAATTGAGCAAAAGAGGGAGTCTTGTAAAGGTCAAGATACACTGTGTATAATCCATCCTCTCGAAGTTTCATCAAAATGTTTATTATGAGGGAGGTTTTTCCGTATCGCCGGGGAGAGACTAAAAATACCCTCTCTCCTTGCTTAAGATCACGGGTTAGCTCGGCCATTTCCCTTTCCCGATCAGCAAAATCTTCCCCTCTTACCACTTCACCATATATAAAGGGATTTTTTATCATAGAGTTTCCTTATGTAAATTAGCATTATTCTTTTTAGCATAATTCTGATGTAAGTCAAATTAACAGCTTAATATGTGAATCTATTATCGCTTGAACCTTACTTACTCCCCCCCCCTGCTAATAGGCTTATTTAACAAATCGTTTATTTATATGAAAAACAACCTACATTCACTTCTTCGTAAGTATGCCCTCTATTTTGAAGCAGTAAAGGCTTAATCTAGAGCTCAACTGCACTTACGCTAATATAGTGAAATTAGGCGAGAACGTCAAGTGATGCTATAACCTGACTTTCGCCAATAGAAAAAATTAAGGCTGCATCATCAGTGATATCAAGGGTTTTGAAATTTGACTCTGTATTATCCTATTTCATTGTTGTGAATGAAGTTATTTTTCGTTAGGAGCATATTTTCTAAGGTTCAGAATATCGTACATTCTTTGTTGGATTTGATTCCTTCTGGAAACCTTCTTCGCAACCTTCATTCTTTGGGGATAGAAAAGGATAATTTCCTTGATCCTTTCGAGTTGGTGCATGATCTTTGACAAACTGAGCTTCAGACCCTTCATCGATAGCTCTCTTTTTAAAAGGTTGAGGAGCAAAAGAGCTAAGACACACATAAAAGCATGGACCCTTATCTTCTGATCTGTCCAGTGATAGATGGGAGTAAAACTAATAAGGGTGCTGTTCATTCTCTTGAAATCATCCTCG
>Ga0307438_1000164_pt1 | contig 55946 bp, 52 predicted proteins | sample SalMarWE160110MG_FD_202144 | JGI IMG/M metagenome (GOLD analysis project Ga0307438, IMG submission 202144) | Salt marsh sediment microbial communities from the Plum Island Ecosystem LTER, Massachusetts, United States - WE1603-110 | ecosystem: Environmental > Aquatic > Marine > Intertidal zone >... | reverse complement strand
TTTACTACCTACCTTTAAGCTAGCCTAAATTTTCCAGAAATAAAAATTTTGAAGGTGAAAGACTGGAAGAGAAAAATAAGGATTTTTGGTTAGAGAAAAGCAGTCAATGTCTTACTTTTATACAGAAAGCGACATTGTTACTTACCAAAATAATCTGATAATTTATATGTGGGATCGGAAAGAAACCATAAAAACAGAAAAACAGACAATCAGAAAGCCTTAAAAGAACCTGGGCTTTACAAGCAAATTTGGCTCCCCGGGCAGGACTCGAACCAAGAGGATAGTACGTCAAAATGTAGACAAACAAATTGGTGGGGTGTATTTCTTGGTTGAAGATCCGTCGGAAAGAATAGATTATGCGGGGTAATCGAGAGTGTTCAAGGAATAGAGTGAATTATTATTGATTTTGCCAATTTTTTACGGGAATACCAGACCCTTAATAGCATTGTCCTTTCGGTCTCTAATGGTTTTCAATCCACCCAGAACATTATCCAGAGAAAATCTGTGGGTAATTAAAGAGCTAACATCGACAAGTTTCGTATCGATAGCCTGAAGAGCAGTGGCCCAGGTAAAAGGTGCCAGCCAGGAGAATCGGATGGTCTTATCCCATAAAAGTGAGTCAAGAACGGGAACTTTGAGAACATCATTCGGGCCGGGAAGGCCAAAGTAAACTACTACAGCCTTTCTTCCAGAAATCGTGAGGGCATCCTGCATTGGTTTTAAAGCTCCGGTGGCACAGATAACTCTATCAGCCATCCTTCCTTCAGTTAGCTCCTTAATTTTTTCTTTTAAATCATCAATGTAATAAGGGGAATTTTTTTCTTTAATATTTAAAATGAAGTCTGCTCCTAGCTTCTTTCCCAGTTTGAGTCGATAGTCCCTCGTGCCGACCAGCACTACAGTTCCTGCTCCTCTTGATTTGGCCATTTGAGTCATCATCAGCCCTATGGGACCGGGCCCAAAAATTACGCAGAAATCACCCAAAGAAATGTTCAGATTATTAATCCCATAGGTGGCGCAGGATAATGGCTCGGTAAAGGCTGCCTGCTCAAAGCTAACCCTTGAGGGAAGTTTATGGATACCGGTATATTTAGATTTAACATATTCGGCAAAGGCACCATTGGTAGATACTCCAATCACACTTTTATTTTCACAGAGATTAACCATTCCTCTGGCACAAACTCCGCAGGCGCTGCAGTACTGAACCGGATCTACGGTGACTCGGTCCCCAGCCTTGAATAATCCTTTTTCCTGAGGAATTCTTCCCACTTCGGCCACCTCTCCAGAAAATTCGTGGCCTAGAATCAAGGGTCCCTTACCGGTGGGTGTTTCCAGAGGACTTAACCCCCAATAATAGGCAATATCTGATCCACAGATGCCACAGGCTTTGACCTTGACCAGAACTTCATCTTCTAAAGGAGAAGGAAGGGGGACCTGTTCCAATCTCATCTCTTCTGGCTCATAAAAAACCTGCGCTTTCATTATTTTAGGCATGAGGTCTCACCTCTTAAAGGATTTATTTCCATTTGAGCTTTATAAAAAGGTTATCCAGGTATCTTTTGCAGTGGGCCGTAATCTCCCAGGCGTTTGGCCAAAAGCAAAGATCAATAGACCACCATCCGGAATTATAGCCAGCCTCAATCAGGGCTGTCAGAAGAGCCTCAAAGTTCAGTAACCCTTTACCAAAAGGTACATGGGTACTGGTCTCGTTGTCGTGAAGGGTATTGTCAGAGTCAATCAAGTGGACATGTCCGATTTTACCCTTTAGTAGACGGACAAACTCCATTTCACCACCAGAGAGCTTATCTAATGGAGGTTCCTGTTTAGCTGCTACTACCGAGCACATATGAGCATGACAGCTATCAAAGAGAAACTTAAAATTCGGCCGATCAACTTCATTGAATAGTCTCATGACCTCATGGGGCTTATTGAAGATAAAACCTGGTTCAAATTCCCAGACCACCAGAGTATCTATCTTGGCAGCCTTATCGGCACAGCTTCTGAACATGTTAACTACTCTATCCCAGGCAACCTGGTAGTCAAGCCATTCCGGGAAAGGAGTGTGAGTGACAGTATCTACCCGAATGGCTTTGATGCTGCAATCCACACAGAACTCCAGGCTTCGATCAAACATCTCCTCGTACTGCTTGACCACTTTGGGATCACCCTCGGCAAATGGAAGCGACCAAAGATCAGCGGCATAGGCGGGAACTTCCAGTCCCTTTGATTTTAACATCTCCATTAGCCCTTGTCTCTTCTTTTTGTTGGGATATAGATCAGGATGAGCATGGGGTTTGAATCCGCCTAATTCAACTCCATCAAATTTAAGAGCCTCCAACTGGCGAGCCACTTCTTCGAGTTCTACTGGATGATCAGCATAGGGCCCGATGGCGTAAGCCCAGCTACCAATAGAGATTTTTGGAAAAGTCATATCTTTTTACCTCCTTAAAGCTAATTAAACCACCTCAACCTAGTTCGAAAAATGCTCTGGGACCATGCTAGCATATACTTGATTCTATGTCAATTTTCCATAAAAAATTCTTTTGCTCCAGGGTAATATGGTAGTTGAAAATTAATTTAACAAGCTTTAATCTAAAAGAGTGAATATGTTAGACCAAGGGAATCTTTTAGGTTTTCGAGAAAAGTTCTCCAGGTCCATCCACCGCGCAAAATTGACTTTCCTCCTTCTATACGCTATGATTTTGATTGGTAAATACTTAGTGAACCCCGTCATTGCGCACCCTAAAGGGTGCGGCTACCCGCTCTGATTGCAAAGATTATCCCCTGGAGTCTATAGTGAATAGGAAGAGAGAAATTTATCGAATAATGGATGTCAATCTTGATCGGGCAAGCGAAGGTCTGAGAGTAATAGAAGACGCAGTTCGATTTGGCTTGAATGATTATCGTCTTACCCAAGAAGTCAGACAGTTACGTCACTTTTTAACGAAGGTAGCTGAAGAGATTCCTCACTTTAGATGGAGGCAGCGCATGAGCTGCCGAGAGGTGGAAAAAGACGTAGGAACAGAACTGGGGAAAGAAGAAAAAAGAGAAGGGTTTGAGAATCTGGTGAAAGCTAACTTTAGAAGAGTCCAAGAGGCTGAAAGGAGTCTGGAGGAGTTTGTTAAGCTGCTTTCTTCAGAATTAGGGCAAAGATTTAAGAAGCTTCGTTTTCAAACCTATTCTCTGGAAAAAAAGGTGGCTATGAGACTGGAAAAAAGATATGATTTCAGCCTCTATGTAATCACCGACTCTAGCCTGGTCAAAGAGGAAGAGTTCGAAGAAAAATTAAAAGAGGTAGTATCCAATGGAGCCACTATTGTTCAGTTAAGAGAAAAGACCCTGTCTTTGTCGGCCTTTTTTAAAAAAGCTCTTTTAGTAAGAAAAATGATTCCGGAGGATCTCCTTTTCATTGTAAACGATAGGGTAGATATCGCCGTAGCCTCAGGGGCAGATGGAGTGCATCTAGGACAAGATGACCTGCCCATCTCGGCTGCTCGCAAGGTCTTGGGAGATCATAAAATCATTGGTGCATCTACCCACTCGGTAGAGCAAGCCCAGCAGGCAGAAAGAGAAGGTGCCGATTACGTAGCTATAGGACCTGTTTTTTCCACTGCTACTAAGCCAGGCGTCGGACCTGCTAAGGGGATAGAAATAATAGCTAAGACCAAAGAAAAGGTGAATATCCCCGTAATAGCGATAGGGGGGATAAACTCGAACAATGTGGAGAAAACTCTAAAGGCAGGAGCAGACGGGGTGGCAGTTATAAGTGCTGTATTTAAGGAGGCTAACACTGGTCTAGCCACTAGAAGACTTTCCAAAAAGATCGGGGCTATAAAAAAAAGGAAATAAGTTGGTCACAGCCTTATCTATAGTGACAAAAAAATATGAAGAAACCCAAAAATTGGGTGAAGAACTGGGCTGCAGGCTCTCTCCTGGTTCGATTTTAGCTTTAACCGGAGAGTTAGGGAGCGGAAAGACTACCTTAGTTCAAGGAATAGGTAAAGGCTTAGGGATTCAGTCTTTGATTAAAAGTCCTTCCTTTGTTATCATCCACGAGTACTCGGGTTCCGTGCCCTTATATCATTTTGATCTTTACCGAATAGCTCACCCAGAAGAAATTATTTCCCTGGGCTACCAGGACTATTTTTACCAGAAAAAGGGTATTGTCGTAATAGAATGGGCCGAAAAGATGGAAGACCTTTTGCCTGCAGAATATCTTAAGATTGAGTTAGAAATAGTGGACTTATTTAAAAGGAGAATTGCCTTGCGGGCCTATGGTTCTTTCTATAGGAGAGTGATAGAGAAGATGAAAAAAGGGGGTTATTTTGTTGCTTCTGGGTATAGATACCTCGGCAAAAAAAGGGATTTTGTGCCTGGGAACTAAAGAAAAAGTTCTGGCTAGAAAAACGATATCCCCTGGCCAATCCTCTGGAGAGCTCATTCCTTCTCTGGAGACTTTAATGAAGAGGGAAAAAATAAAAAATAAGGATCTTCAAGCTGTGGTGGTTAGTTTAGGTCCAGGCTCTTTCACAGGTCTGCGAGTTGGATTGAGTCTGGCTAAGTCTTTGGCTTTTGCCTTGAAGATTCCTTTGGTAGGGGTTGCTACTCTGGACAGTTGGGTTTTCTTTCTCCTCCGTGAAGGAATTTTTTGTGCGCTTCGCAGAGCCTATGGGGGTAGGTGTTATGTGGGATTTTACGAAAAAAATCAAGGTAAAACAACAAAGATAGATAGATGTCGATTTCTTTCCTTTAGCCGGATTAAAGGGTCTTTGGAAAAATTTTCTCCTCAGAAGGTGACTTTTCTAATCCCTATGGAAGAAAGAGAACTTACTAAAGAGCTAAAAAAAATAAAGAACACATCATTTCTGCTTCTGGACGAAATATTCCTCATCAAGGCACTTCTTACACGAGGTGCAGAAAGACTCAAGACAGGAAAAATTGACAGTGTTTTTAGCTTAAGTCCGCTCTATGTCTCACCACCGGAGGTAAGGATTGGACGAGGCAATAAAGATTCGCGCCATGAGAAAAGAGGACATCCCGGAAGTTAGCCAGATTGAGAACCTCTCCTTCCCCAGCCCCTGGTCTTCGAATATCTTTTTCTCGGAACTCGAGAAAGAAAATTTTGCCTTCTATCATGTTTTAGAATACCGGGATCGGCTGGTAGGATACGGGGGATATTGGAAAATAAAGAATGAGGCTCATCTGGTTACTTTTGCTATCCATCCAAGTTTCAGAAGGATGGATCTGGGAACAAAATTATTAGAGCATCTCCTTAAAAACGCTCAAGACCAATCACTGGATACAATTACCTTGGAAGTCCGAGATTCCAATCTGGCTGCTCAAAGGTTCTACGAAAGATTTGGCTTTAAGAAGATAGCCGTCCGTGCCTACTATTATTCCGATACCGAGGAGGATGCTATTGTTTATTGGAAGAAGTTATAAGTTTTGATTGCATGCCGTAACACACTGAAGCTGCCGCTGCGAGTTTAACCATATCACCCGGCAAAAAAGGAATTAATCCTAGATAAAGAGATTGCCCCATTCCAATTCTTAGCAGGCAAGCTAACCAGAGGGTTCCTAAAAAAAGGATAATCCCTTCTCCCACTCCCATAATCAACATTAGGGACCAGAGATTAGCTTTTTTCTTTTTGGCCATCCTTCCAACCAGATAAGCAGCTAAAACAAAACCAATGAGATAACCACCTGTGGGTCCAACCAGACGAGACAGTCCCCCTCCGCTAACTCCGGCAAAAATAGGTAGGCCCAGCCCTCCTAACCCCAGGTACAACAATTGTGATAAAGCTCCTAACCTTCTACCCAAAATTGCTCCCCCCAGTAGAACAAAGAAGGTCTGTAGAGTTATGGGGACAGGGGTAAAGGGAAGTGGGATCCATACAAAGGCACCCAGAGCCGTAAGCGCAGTAAAGGAAGCTACTCCTAAGAGATTATAGCTTGTGCGAGAGAGAGGGATCTCTCGGGCTAATGTGAGTTTTAAACTTTGCGTTATGAGCACCAGCAGCCTCAACTTATCTAATTTGATTTCTTAGCTTGAGCAATTATTCTTTGAGCTATCTCATCAGGTAATCTCTCGTAATGAGAAAACTTCTTGGCAAAAGCTCCTCTCCCTTGAGTTGTGCTACGAAGGGAGGTTGAATAATTGTGAAGCTCCGCCAGAGGGACAGTTGCCCTAATCGTCTGTCTTTCCTGAGAGGGCTCTACTTCTAGAATTTTCCCTCTCCGTGAGCTTAGGTCTCCGTTAGCATCCCCGAGGAACTCATCAGGTACCTCAACTTCAAGCTCTACAATAGGCTCTAAAAGGATTGGTTTAGCCTGTCCTACCGCCTTTTTCAGCCCCATAGAGCCAGCAATATGAAAGGCTAAGTCCGAGGAATCCACGGGATGGTAGGTACCGTCAAATAGGGTGACCTCCAGGTCTACCATGGGATAAGAGGCTAAAATTCCTTTTGTTAAGGCCTCTTTGACTCCTTTCTCTACCGAAGGAATATAGCGAGAAGGAATCGCTCCCCCTTTGATTTTGTTTGCAAATATAAACCCTTTCCCCCGAGGTAGGGGCCGAACCCGTAGCCAAACATCCCCATATTGCCCGTGACCCCCCGTCTGACGTTTATACCTTCCCTGTGCTTCTGTGGATAATGTAATGGTTTCTCGGTAAGGGACCTTTGGCTGTTCGGTCTGGACCTCAACATTAAATTCGGTCTTTAAGCGGTCAATCATAATCTCCAGGTGTACTTCTCCTGTTCCAGAGAGGATGGTTTGTCCCGATTCCTTGTCCATCTCTATTTTAAGGAGAGGGTCTACTTTGACTAATTTAGCCAGAGCCATGCCCATCTTTTTTTCGTCCTTTTCTCCTTTTGGTTTAAGAGCTATGGAAGTGTTGGGTTCAGGAAACTGCAAAGGAGGAAGAGTAATCGGATTCTCTCTGGTACACAAAACATCCCCTGTGCCAGTGTTTTTTAGCTTAGCTACCGCTCCTATGTCACCAGCCACTATGCGGGGAGTTTCTTCTCTTGAGTTACCCTGCATTAGGTAAATCTGGCCTATTTTTTCATCTGTTCTTTTGGTAGAGTTGTACACAGTGGTGCCTGAGGAAAGGGCACCTGAAAAAACCTTAAAAAGGTTTAGCTCGCCCAAATGTGCTTCAAGAAGAGTCTGAAAGACAAAGGCAGAAGGAGATTCCTTCTCAGCTGATTCTTTCAGTTGGGGAGAAGGTAAAAAATCTACTACGGTGTCTAAAAGAAGATCAATTCCTACATTTTTGGTGGCAGAGCCAAAAAGAAGAGGGGTAAATGTATGGCTGCTAATACCGTCTCTCAGACCCTTTTTTATTTCAGCTTCGGTTAGTTCTTCTCTTTCCAAATATTTTTCAATGAGAGTATCATCCGTTTCGGCAACTGCTTCCAGCAATTTCTTTCTAAACTTTTTTACCTCTTCCTCTAAGTCCTTAGGAATCTTTACTTCTTTAGCTTTTCCTCCTTCATACACCTTTCCCCTCACGCCTATCAGGTCAACGACTCCCAAGAAGGACTTATCGGAAGTTATGGGAATCTGTAAAGGAAGACAAAGGCTAGAGAATTCTTTTTCTATTCTGGAGGTTAGTTCAGAAAAATCTACGGTTTCTTCGTCCATTTTATTCAAAAATATCAAAGGGAAGGCTTTTTCCTCCCGCGCATATTGCCAAGCCTTTCTGGTCTCACTGCCTGTAAGGGTCGAGGGAGTGACAACCATCAGGGCTGTCTCTGCCACTCTCAGCAATGCTCGAATCCTGGGAATAAAATCTGTAAAACCAGGCCCATCCAAAAGATTAATCTTATGATCCCGCCATGGTAGATGAAAAAGGGAAGGATTTATACTGAATCCTCGTTTTTTCTCTATCTGATCATAGTCAGAGAGAGTATTTCCCTGGGCTACACTTCCCATTTTATTTATGAGCTTAGCTTGATAAAGAAAGGCTTCAACCAGGGATGTCTTTCCTGTTCCCTGACCTCCAATTATGGCTAAATTTCTTGGATTTTCACTAGAAGTTGGCATACTTGCCCTCCAGTAACTTTAACTATTTGGCTCTTACCTTATATTGAATTTCTTGCGTTTGTCCAGCAGGAACCTCAACTTCATAGACAACGAAATTTTCTTCTTTTATATAGTTTTCCGGTTTACTTTCCAAAATAGTCCATTCTCCATAAAAATGTTCCACCACTTCCACCGTCATAGGTAGATCAGCTGAGTTGTAAAGAATTAATTTATAGCTAAATTCCTTCTCAGAACTTGGTAGTTGTTGATAAGAAGTCTGAATTCTCTCCCCTTCCAAGTCCTTTGCTTCTCCTAAAAAAATTCTCACCTCTTTCTCGGGAGGAGTCTCGGGAAGAATATCCTGACCAATAAAGTTTATCCTATCTGCGAGGCCCATCTTATAAACATAGACCGGACCCTGGGGAAGAGGCATACCTAATCCAAGATCCAGTGAATTTTTTAATAAAATTTCCTCTCTTACCTCCTCTCCATATTTTGCTCCATCAAAAAGATAAACCTTTTTTATGGGGATGTGGCTACTAGTAAAGAGTAGAATTCTTTTCTTTTCACCTGATCTAAGAGTGAGGGGATAGCGAGGAGAATAAGAAAAATTTTTTGAGTCAGAAAGATAAGATTCTGACAGATTTCCTCTTGAGACTTCTTCTTCCTCCTGCTTGGTCTGCCGAGGCAGTTGCTTTGTTAAAGTTAGATAAACCTGAGAGAAGTCCATCCCACTTTTGTTTTCTACTGTTGCCCAGGCCGATAGATTCATAAATCTATCTTCTTTTCCTACCGCAACCTGATAACTCACTTTCCAAGTCAGTCCAGTGGTTAGATAAACAACTCTTAGAGTGGTTTCTTCTTCCTTTTCTGACCTTACTTTCCACGAAAGCAATGAATTAGAGCTATATTCTTGTTCTAGAAACTCACATCCTTCTGCCTGAGGGTAAACTGAATCCAGAATTACTCCTTTTTCCACCGGGCCGAGAGTTATTTCATTAATCCCGACTTTTAGCTTTATTCTTCTTACTTTTTCTACTAAATTTAGATTGTTAGGGAAAATGGTTAATCTGGTTATTGATGGTTGGGCCCTCACCAGAGGAGGTAAGTAAAGCCAAAGAATCACAATCTCTGCTAACAGAGAAATAATCTTTATTTTTCTACTCACTGAAATTCTCTTTTCTTCACCATTCTATGACTAAGGAGGCCCAGGTGAGCCCACCTCCGAATGAGGTGAGAACTACCTTGTCTCCTTTTTTTATCTTGTGCTGGCGCACCGCCTGATCTAAGGCTACAGCACAAGAAGCGGCCGACATATTCCCACATTGATCCAAATTTACATATACTTTATCCATACTCAGGTCTATCCTTTTGGCAACTGCTTTAATGATACGAATATTAGCCTGGTGTGGGATAAAAAAATCCACATCTCCATGGGTAAGACCTCCCTTCTCTAAAGAGATATCTACTGCTCGAACCATTATCTTCACGGCTTTTTTGAACAGCTCATTCCCCCGCATTTTCATGTAATGTTGTCTATTCTTTACTGTCTCCAAGCTGGCGGGTAGCCTCGAACCACCTGCCGGGACTCCTACTAAATTCGCCCCTTCTCCATCTGCTCCCAGATAGCTAGAGATTATTCCACTATTATCATCAGATGGTCTCAAGATAGCCGCTCCAGCTCCGTCAGCAAAGATAATACAGGTGTTTCGGTCTTCGTAGTCGACGATCTTGGAGAGAGTCTCCGCGGCTACAACCAGGATGGTATTATAAGTTCGGGTGGCAATAAACTGGCTTCCTATACTAAGCCCATAAAGAAAACCGGAACAGGCAGCCTCCAGATCAAATGAAGCGACCTTGTCCATCCCTAATCTTTCCTGAAGAATGCAGGCAGTAGCAGGGAAGATCATGTCCGGGGTGATGGTTGCTACTATAATCATATCCAGGTCCTGAGGTTCAATTTTAGCGGCCTCTATTGCCATCTTAGAAGCCTTGTAAGCTAAATCCGATGCTGCCTCATTTTTATCAGCAATTCGTCTTTCTTTAATTCCAGTTCTGGTTGAAATCCATTCGTCGGAGGTATCTACCATCTTCTCCAAATCGGCATTGGTCAAAACTTTATCGGGAATGTAGGATCCCGTTCCGGCTATCTTAGTTTTCCTCATTTTTGGCTCTCCATCTCTCTATTTCTCGCCAAAACTTTCTCTATATGATGATTCATCTTTTCCTTGGCAAATTGGAAACTTTCAAGAACAGCGTTTTTAATGGCCTTGCTTGAAGAAGCACCATGGGCAATTACGCAGATTCCATTCACCCCTAAAAGGGGAACTCCACCATACTCAGCATAATCGAGGTTTTTGTTTATCTGGGTGAGCCACCTACGAGAAAGAATTCCTCCTAGGCCGGCCAGACTACTCCTTGCCCTCTCATTTAATACGGAAAGTACAGTTTTTGCAAATCCCTCGGCGAACTTCAGGATTATGTTTCCTATGAATCCATCACATACAACTACCTCCACTTTCCCGCTGGTAATATCCCTGCCTTCTATGTTCCCCACAAAATTTAAAGAAGATTCTTTCATAAGTTTAAAGGCTTGAAGGACCAAATCGTTTCCTTTGTTCTCCTCCTCCCCAATACTAAGCAGTCCAACTCGAGGACTTCTTATACGGAGTACCTTATAGGCATATGTACTCCCCATCATAGCAAATTGAAATAGGTAATAAGGCCGACAATCAACATTTGCCCCCACATCCAAAAGAACCACTTTTTTTCCATTTAAAGTAGGGAAAACCGCGGCCAAACAAGGGCGCTTCACCCCCTTCAATTTCCCCAGCTTAAATAGACTCGCTGTCATCACTGCTCCGGTATTGCCTGCGCTGACTAATGCTTCTGCTTTTTTCTGGTTAAGTAAGTTCAAAGCTACCGCTATGGAAGAATTCTTCTTTTCTTTTAAAGAGACTGTAGCCGAATCGGTCATCTCAACTATTTGAGGGGCATGAACCATGGAAAAGGGAATCTCTTTAAGGTGAGAGAGCCTGATCTCTTCCTCAATCTTATCTTTGTCGCCTACCAGAATTATTTCTATCTCGGGCGCCTCTTGTATTGCTCTAATAGCTCCCTCTACTACAATACCGATGCCTCTTTCGGCACCCATAGCGTCAACGGCTATACGCATGACTAGCCGGTCTCCTTCTTTTTCTTCTTTTCCTTTTCCTTCACGATGATGACCTGTTTACCCTTATAATAACCACATTTTGGGCAAGCAAAGTGAGGCATTATGGGAGCCTTGCACTGAGGACAAGCCGCAAGAATTGGGGATACGAGCTTGTCTTGCGAGACTCTGCTTTTTTTTCGTGATTTAGAACGTCTTTTTTTAGGAACACCCATTTTTCAACCTCAATCGGGCATCAACAACCATGGCCCCTTTTTTCCAAACTACTAGAGGATTAGCTTCTATCTCTAAAATTCTAGGGAAATCACACACCAGTTGTGAAAATCTTAACAGCGCTTCTTTGACTTCGGGTACATCAGAGGGGGATTCTTCCCTTACTCCTTTTAGTAATCTGGAGATTACCTTGGTTTCCCCAATCATCTCCTCAGTCATGGAAGGGGTAAGAGGGACGAGTTTGGTGGAAACATCTCTATAAATCTCTACGTATTTTCCTCCCAGCCCAAATTTAATGAGATGCCCAAAAACATCATCCCAGGAAACTCCTATGAGAACTTCTTTCCCTTCTTTAACCATGGGCTGGATAGAAATTCCTCTTATTCTGTTGGCTTGCACTATTCTTTTTGCCCTTTCCATTAGCTCGTAAAATGATGTTTCCACATCGGCTAATTTTAAGTTTAGCAGAACTCCTCCAGTATCAGACTTATGCAGTATAGCCGGGGATTCGATCTTCATAGCCAGGGATGAATGTAAGCTTTCTGCTACGTCAAGGGCTTCGTGTAGCTCCCTTACCAGATAATTCTCCACAGTGGGAATACCGTAGGCTTTCATTATCTGGAGTGCTCTTTCCCCTCCAATTTCTAGATATCCCTCTTTTATCGATTCATTCAGAATGTGGTCAACTCGGGATTTGCTCACCGGGAAGGTCTTTACTGCTTCCTTTGGTCTTTTTAGCCACTCACCATATCTAAACATGGCCTCAAAGACTCTGACAGCGTCTTCTGGATCTGCGTAATTGGGAATTCCATGATTTTGTAAAATTTTAATAGCACCTTTTACCTTCTTCTGACCCATAAAGCAGGTAAGGATGGTTTTTTTAGTTCCTGGAGAAATTTTTATTATTAATCTGGCGGTTTCATCCTCATCAGAACCGCTTTGAGGCGTCAACAAAACTATGACTCCATCCACATTTGGATCAGTGAGAATTGCCTCCAGAGCAATCTCATAACGATCGGACTTAGCATCTCCCAGAATATCTATAGGATTAGCCACGGAACTGTCGTGGGGTAGTTTTTCCTTCAGTCTTTCCTTAGTCTCGTCCTCCAGGTTAGCCAGCTCCAGAGAAAACTGCTCACAAGCATCGGTGGCCATAATGCCCGCCCCACCTCCATTGGTTAGTAGAAAAACTCTCTTTCCTTGAGGAATTGGCTGGGAGGAAAACCCCCGAGCAAGATCAATTGCTTCCCGCAGAGAGTTAGCTCTAATTATTCCCGAAGCCTGGAAAGCTACATCATAAGCCTCATCCTGTCCGGCTAAAGATCCTGTATGGGAGGAAGCAGCTCTTTTTCCTTGATCTGATCGACCAGCCTTTATCATTACCACAGGCTTTTGGGAGGTAACCTCCTTGGCCACCGAGATAAAATCTCTTCCTCTTTTAATCCCTTCCAGATACCCCAGGATGACATCTGTCTGGGCATCGTCCTTAAGCATGGCTAAAAAATCTACCTCATCTAAATCGACCTTGTTACCAAGACTGATAAACTTGGAAAGACCTATTCCTTCCCCTTCAGCCTTATCGAGAATAACACAGCCTAGGGCACCTGATTGAGAGAGAAAGGCAATATTTCCCGGTGAAGGGCTGGCGGGGGCAAAGGAAGCGTTAAGCCTATGATGAGCATCAATTATGCCTAAAACATTGGGTCCAAGGATATGAATTCCCAGGTTCTTCGAGAGCTTGAGCAGCTCTGATTCAAGCTTGGCTCCTTGCTCGTCCACTTCCTTAAAGCCAGCGCTGATTATAACTACCGAATCGATCCCCTTGGCCCCACAATCTTGAATCACCGAGAGAACCCCTCGGCTCGGGACAACTACGATAGCTAAATCAATAGATTGGGGAACCTCAACCAGGCTGGGGTAAGCCTTGATTCCCATTATCCGGGTAGTGGAATCCGCCTTAGCATTTATAGGAAAAATTCTCCCCGGGAATCCACCTTTCAAAAGATTTTCCAGGATCTGATTTCCCAATTTTCTGTGCTTGATGGAAGCGCCTACCACGGCTACCGCATCAGGCTTAAAAAAATTTTCTAGCAATTTTTCCCTTCTTAAAAACTTACCATATCTTCTTCCTTTAGTCAAGAGGTATCTCGGTAAGTATTCAGTGAACCCCGTCATTTTTGGTAGTCGCGAGGCTCAGAGCCTGCGCACCCTAAAGGGTGTGGCTACCCTGAAAATTCAATGTGACACGGCGTTTACTGAGCATTTACGAATCTCGGGACTCTATCTAAGGTGAGGTTCTTTTAGACTTTAAGTTTTTCCAAAAGCTTTTCTCTTACCAAATCGGGGATTAAATCCTGGGTACCTCCACCTAATTTGGTGATCTCCTTGATTATGCTGGAGGAAAGGTAGGAGTAACGCTGGTTGGTCATAAGGTAGACAGTTTCAATCTTAGAGTTTAGTTTTCTATTCATCAGGTCCATTTGGAACTCATACTCAAAATCAGAAAGAGCCCGCAGGCCCCTGATGATGAAACGAGCCCCTTTTTTCTCGGCGTAATGGACAAGTAAACCTTGAAAACTCTCAACCTCTATTCCAGAACAATCTTTAAGAATCTCATGGATCAGCTTGACCCTCTCTTTTGCTGTGAATAGAAATTCCTTGGAAGGATTATCGTTAACTCCTATAATTATCTTATCAAATAAATATTTACTCCTTTGCAAGATATCCAGGTGCCCATTGGTAATGGGATCAAAGCTTCCTGGGTAAATGGCAATCCTGGGTTTAGCAGAAGATTGATTCATCTCTTACTCTTTTGAAGTAAAATAGTCTTCTAAAATCTGTCGGTGATCGAAGGCTAGATCTTGAGGAAGTTCTTCCCTTCTGAAAACCTTTATTTTTTTGGCATCATCCCTAGCTTTCATTTTTCCTTGAGATCTAGCCGTAAAAACAGTGGTAATAGTGTGACAGCGTGGGTCTCTTTGGGGACTGGAATAGACACGAAACTGCCGCAGCTCCTTTATGTCCAGGTTTGTCTCTTCCTTGGTTTCTCGCCAAGCAGCCTCTTCTAAAGATTCTCCATAATTTACAAATCCCCCAGGTAAAGCCCACCCAAAGGGTGGATTCTTTCTATTTATCAAGACAATTCCTTTATCCATCTCCACTATGGTATCCACCGTAGGAATGGGGTTACGGAAAGTTCGAAAGGAATCGGTTATAATTTCCTTATGAGAAGAAAATGTAAGGGGAGGAAGATGATTCTTAGGAAAAGACTTAACCTCGCTTACTTCCTTTCCCGGACAGTAACTTCCTGATTGAACCATTATCTTATACCCAATGATAATTACTGACCCATAGAGTTCTGATTTACTTCTGTATACCCCTATCAATCCGGCTAGTTCTCCTTTTATTCCTATTTCCTCCTCTATTTCTCTTAGGACCGCTTCTTGTGGTGATTCATCCTCTTCTATGAATCCTCCTGGTAAGGCCCATTTCCCTTTGCCAGGATCAATAGCCCTCCGTATCAAAAGTATCTCCCTATCATCTCTGGATAAGACTCCTACTGCTACGGGAAGGGGGTTTCGATAGTGAACCCTGCCACACTGCCCGCAAACGAGCCGCCTACGATTATCTATTTCTTTGGTCTCAAGCATTCCTCCACACTCAATACAGTATTGCATAATTTACCTCATCCTCAGACTTTCTTTTAGTTGAAAGTAGGCCTCTTCATTATTTATACAGCCCGGATCAGGTGCCTTGTAGTCGCCAAAATAGGCATAGGCTCTGGCCCGGCAGCCTCCACAGACCGATCTAGATTCACACTGTCCACAGTGGCCCTTTAAATCATCCCTTACCCTAATTTCTGCCAGAATAGGTGAGTGGTTCCAGATGTCGATAAATTTTTCCTTCTTAAGATCTCCCACTGGAAGGGGCATAAAGACACAAGGAGTCACTATCCCATCAGGCTGAATGGCACAATAAGCTCTACCAACCCCACAGCCTCCGATAAATTCGGCTAACGTTTTTGCCTTTTTCCCTTTCAGGGTAGTATAATGGGAAGTGGGAGCCAGTTGATCTTCACTATTCATCATACAGACACGAGCATATTGAGGACAGGTGGTCATACAGACTATGTCCCCCATCATATAATGTTGGTAAAGAACGTTTAACATCTGTTCCCGTTGCTGCGGGGTCAGATCCAGATCCCACATCTTTTTTCCTCTTCCCGTGGGAATGAAGTTAAAAGCATAGAACTTATCTGCTCCCAGATTCTTGGCCAACTGGATCAAATTTTCCAACTCTTCAATGTTTATCTGGGTTATAGTGGAGGCAATTCCCACTTCAAAGCCTTCTTGAGCCACAGCATTTTCGATCCCCTTTACAGCCTTTTCCCAGAATCCGGGGACGCCCCTGAACTCATCGTGTGTCTTTGGTTTAGTGCTATCCAGGCTGATCTCCACGTAATTTATCCCACAATCGGCCATTCTTTGTGCCACCTCTTTAGTAATCAAAGTTCCATTGGTAGCAATGGATGCATAAAGGTTTCTTTCGTGAGTGTGTTCCAGTACCTTCCATAAATCCTGGTCCATCAAGGGTTCCCCTCCAGAAAAAGCAATAGAAAAAACATCTTCATCGGCTAGCTGATCCACTACATCCAGACGAGCAGCAAGGTCTAGCTCCTCTTTTAACTTCCTACCTGCCTCCTGATAGCAGTGTTTACATTTTAGGTTACAGGCGTTAGTGAGGTTCCATACCACTACTGGAGGAGCGGCAAAAATTTGAGGATGACTAAACCCATATTTGGCTATCGATCTCATAGTAAGGGCTATGCCGTGCTGGAACAGAGGATCAGAAAGTTTCTCTTTTACCTTCTCCCGGGTCTGTCCAAAGACTGACCTTCCCAGCTCAAAGAAAAGGTAAAAGGGAAGGATCTCAAATCTTCTTTTCCATCCCAGGAATTTGCTATCGGTATAAGTGGAAAATATATCCTCCAGTATACTTTTTCCTTGTTGGTCTTTTTGGGAGAGAAGAGAAAAAATCTCTCGATTGACCCGGTTTTTTAGAAAGAATTCTATTAAATAGCTTAGATCCATAGCCTATCCCTTAGCTGGATCTTTTGCTCTTTTTGCTCCCTTAAATATGCGTCTGTAGGCTAAATTTACGGTAAGCAGAGGACCGAAATATCTCCGTCTTCTCCCGGAGATCATACCGGACAGTCTCCTGAAAATACCAGGAAAGCTATAAACATGCTGGTAGGCCCAGGTGAATCCCTTCTTTAATTCCTGGGGAGTCATCAGCTTAGGCTTGAAGACCACATTGGCTATATCATAGTTGGACCAGTCGTGGTCGATGATCCTTCCCTCGCGGGAGAGTTTGCTAGACAGCCGGGTACCCGGAAAAGGCGTAAGAATTCCAAATTGCACTGCATCTAGCTTCACTTTTTTTATAAAATCGACTGTTTTTTTAAAGATACTTTTATCATCATTATCAAACCCAAAGATAAAGGCACCCTCTAGAGAGATGCCAAACCGATGAAATCTCTCAATGGCTTTTTTGTAAAAACTTATCTTATTTTGTGGTTTATCTGCTTCTCTCAAGGAGGAAGGAGAAATGGACTCAAAGCCAACAAAAAGCCCCTTACAGCCAGATTTTGCCGCAAGTTCTAAGAGTTCCGGGTCCTGAGCAACGTTGACGGAAGCCTGGCCGACCCAAACTAACTTATACGGAATTAAGGCTCGAAATAGTTCCTTGGCATATTTCATATTTCCCATAATATTATCGTCTAAAAAGGCAATAAAACGACTATAAAGAGACTTGCCTACTAAACTTTTAATCTCGGCAACTACATCTTTTATGGGACGAAGACGATATTTTTTACCGAAGAACTTACTCACTGAACAAAAAGAGCAATCAAAGGGACAGCCTCGGCTTACCTGCAGTACCCGGGTGATGATGTATTTATTTTTCTTAAGGAGAGATCTTCGAGGAGGGCAAATTTGGGAAAGGTCGGCTCGCCGTCCATCTTGATAGAATGGCTTAAGCGTTTCTTTTCCCCCTCTTTTAAAATTCTCAATTAGTCTGGGCCAGGTGGGCTCCGCCTCCCCTATTACCACTGCATCAGCGTGCTGAATGGCTTCCTCAGGTAAAGCACTAGGATGCATCCCCCCTAATACTACCGAGATTCCCTTTTCTCTGAACCTATCTGCTATTTCATAGGCCCGGGGAGCAGTAGCAGTCATAGAAGTTATTCCTACCAGGTCCGCTTCTTTGTTAAAATCAATCTCTTCTACATTTTCATCAATTAGCTCTATCTCCACCTCAGGAGGAGTTACTGCTGCTACCGCCAAAAGAGATAGTTGAGGAAACTTAAAAACCTTTCCTCTCTCCCTTCTCTTTTCTTTAGCCTGGATTTTCCAGGTAGGAGAAATTAAGATTATTTTCATTTTTCTTCCTTATATCTTTTATTCAAGGCAGATTTTTTCCTTTACTCTGAATTTCTAATTCGCGTCTATTTTTCTTTTGGTTATTCTTTATGACCTGGCTTAACTTTACTACAGAAGAATCGTATTCTCCGGCGAGCATTTTTTCAAACTCTGGTCTAGTGATTTCATCCAGATGTCTGGCATAATTATCAAGAAATTTTGCAATCTCACCATTGATAATGGTCTCCGCTCCCTTGTGAGTTGGGTAGGCGCCAAATTCTTTAACTACCTCTCTCAGGATCTCGGGTTTGTCTATAATGGTACAGGGGGTTAGCCAATTATCATTCTTCTCCAGTTGTTTCTTTCTTATAGAGAGAAAAAAGGGAGAAACAATCGCTTCTCGCAGCCCCTTACCGTGGTTCCATAAATCAAAGATGTTATCCACAGCAAAGTGAACAAAAACGCAGGGCTCAATATCTCCTTCGGAATTGATATGAAAGTATTTTCTTCCCCCGGCTATGCATCCGCCAGTCCAGGGTCCGTCATTCCAGAAGTCTCCCACGAAAATAGGCTTCTTCGATCTCCACTCCCACACCTTCCGACGAAGTCTATCTCTCTGCTCAGGAGTAGGCATGAGTTCGGTGGCCGGTTTTTTTCCTATAGGAATATAAATAAAATACCAGCCAAAGGAGATATGTTGGTCAATAAGGCCATCTATAAATTCATCACTGCAAACTATTTCTGCATTTTCTTTGGTTACAGTCACGGAAAATCCCTGCAGGACCCCCGCCCGATAAAGATTCTCCCTTGCCTTATTTATTTTCTCCCAGACCCCTTTACCTCTTCTCTCATCAGTCTCCTTTTTGAATCCCTCCAGGCTAATAGCGGGAGCTACATTGCCTAACCTGGCTAATTTTTCTATCTTCTCTTCATCTAACAATGTCCCATTAGTATAAACCTGGAAATACATATCATTGTGCTCTTTAGCTAAGTCCAACAGATCCTTTCCCGCCTCTTTATCCTTATAATAGAAGGGTTCTCCACCCGAGATGGTCAAAAAACGGATACCCAGGCTTTCGGCTTCTCTTAAAATCCTATCTAAGCTAGCGTAAGATAGGCCCTGTCCTCGTGGATATTCATGAGCATAACAGCCGTAGCAATTAAGATTGCAGGCGTTGGTGGGAGAAATGACAAAAAACCAGGGAGCTTTAAAGCCCTCTTCCTCCAGCTTTTCCCTTTTCTTGGCTTCCATGACCCAGTCACAGAAAAAATTCTTGGCTAGTTTTTCCCTGCTTACCTTAGACAACCTATCCTGAAGAATCAATCTGCTGAGATCTGCTAGGGGATGTCGTCTCTGAAAGGCCTGGCGCACATTTTCCATGGCTGTTCTATTAGGACCGGCCAACTTGTACAATCCTGTTAATATGAGGCTAAATTCCTCATAGTAATCTTTCTCATTCTCAGTCTTAGCCAGTCTGGTTAGGTAGTGGTAGATCTCTCGTTCGAGGATTTTTTTCTTTAACCTCGTTGCCAGTGGTTCAGCCATTTTGCCCTCCTTTATGGGTGAAATTCATTTTAATAGACTAAAAAATAGAGTCAAGCAGTGACTAAGTCTCTTTCTTAATCCCTTCCCAGAGCACCTGCCAGACTAGAGAGTCATCCTGGGAGAGCGAACCTTTTTCCTTCCGGGAAATCCAATAAATGGTGAGACTATGCACCATCCCCACCAAGATCACGGCCAATTTCCTTGCATCCAGGGACTTAATCTCCTGGTTTCTAATTCCTTTTTGGATCAGTTGATCGAGAATCTCTACATAGTGCGATTGCTTTTCTATCACTCTTCCCTTCAACCTCCTTTCCATCTCTTGCTTGAGCGACTCAGGAAGAGCCTGCATGATTTTAAAGAAATCCCTATTCTCTTCCAGGAACCTCAAGTGGATTCCTATGGCTAGTTTAATTCTCTGCGATATTAACTTATCCTTTCTCATCTCGTTTTCAATCTTCTCTAGAAGAATGTCTAGCTTTTTCTCTATAATAGAGAAAAACAAGTCCCTTTTATCATCAAAGTGAAGATAGATTGTTCCCTTAGCTAACCCCGCCGCTCTAGCAACCTCCTCCATAGTGGTAGGATAAAACCCCTTCTTGGCGAAGAGTTTTTCCCCCGCTTCTAGAATCTGGGCGGCATGGTTTTTTTGTCTTAGCTTTCTCCTATTCATTACCTTAAGCACTATTTGTCTCCTTAACCTTCTAAATTTTGAAAAACCTTCAATTTCTGTCTGACTGTTCAGTCAAAATCATTATAACAGAAAATAAATTTAAGTCAAGAAGTATCTCGGGGCGGGTTTGAAAAAAATTCTTAGATAGGCTTTTATTTTTTCTTTCCGGCGAAAATGGTGTAGAGGGTGGGAACTAAGACAAGGGTGAAGATGAATGAACTCAAAAGGCCGCCTATCACCGTCCTGGCCATAGGGGCCCACATCTCCGCTCCCGCACCAAGACCTAAGGCCATGGGCAGCAGGGCAAAAACAGTGGTAAAAGTGGTCATCAAAATAGGACGAAGTCTTCTCCTCGCCCCCAGCCTTACAGATTCAGATAGCGTGAGACCCCTTTCCCTTAGAATGTTGATGTAACTTATCATAACAATACCGTTATTTACAACGATCCCAGCCAACATAATAAGCCCCATGTAGACGACGATTGTGAACACAGTCCCGCTCAAAAACAACACTAAGATAACCCCTATAGCGGCAAAGGGCAGGGCCAGCATAATCACAAAAGGATAGCGTAAAGACTCAAATTGAGAGGCCATAACCATGTAAACAAGCACAACGGCTAAGATGAGAGCAAAGAAAAGACTGCGAAAGGATTCCGCCATCTCCTGCTGTTCACCACCGAATTCCACGGAAAAGCCCTCAGGTATATTAGTATTGGCCAGAGCCTCCTTTATGTCCCCGGTTATACTACCCAGATCTCTTCCCTTGATCCCTCCGGAAACGGTAATGACTCGCTCCTGTTCCTTCCTCTCAATTTGTACCGGACCAAGTCCCTCTTCAATCCGGGCTACGCTATCAAGGGATATCTGTCTACCCAAGGGGGAGGCGATGAAGATTTTTCCGAGATCAGCTGGACTCTCCCGATCTTCAGCCTGCAGTCTCACCAGAATGTTGTACTCATCTCCACCCTCACGAAACCAGGAGGCTACCGTACCGGCATTGGCAGTGCGGATTGTCTGAGCTATTTGGGAGAAGTTAAGACCCAGGGATGAGGCTTTATCTCTGTCAATCCTTACCTGAAGCTCTGGCTGTCCTTCCTCAAGGCTCATCCTTGGCTCCACCACTCCCTTCACCTTCCCTATTGAATCAAAGACCTCTTGAGCGAGTCTCTTCCCTTCCGTTAAGTCATAACCTTTTATGTCCAGAGCAATGGGACTTCCACCAAATAGCATCTGTTCGCCGGGATCCCCCCCGCCGAACCTCACCGTAGCCTCATCCATCTCGATTCTCCCACGAAGACTGTCCATAACCTCCCTACTAGAACGCTTTCTTTGAGATAGATCCACCAGCTTAACTGTCAGAGAAGATTTATGAGATCCGCCGCCGCCGAAACCCATCATTCCACCAGCAGCACCTACCTGAGCCAGAAGACTCTCCAATTCTGGAGTATTTTCTCTGAGTTTCTCTTCGACCTCCCTGCTAATCTCATCAGTTAAGGCCAATCTGGTACCCACCGGCATCTCCACATCTACAGAGAATCTTCCTTCGTCCGTCTCGGGGAAAAACCTTGTTCCTATGCGGGGTACCAGAAGAAGGCTGGCGACGAGGATTCCAACCGAACTGATGATGACTGTTTTTCGGTGTCCCAGAACCCAGCTTAGCACCATCTGGTACCGCTCCTCCGCATAGCTAAACCTTCCTCTGGAAGGACCTTTCTTTTCTTCACCTGTCCGATGCGACTTTATGGAAAGGTATTTGGAACATAGCACGGGAATGAGGGTCAAGGCCACAAAAAGGGAGGATAAAAGAGCGAATGCCACCGTGTAGGCCAGGTGCTTAAAGAAAATACTGGCAATGCCCGTAGTGAAGAGCAGGGAAAGAAAAACTACCAGAGTGGTCAGGATAGAGGCAGTGATAGCCATTCCTACCTCATCACTACCTACCGCAGCCGCTTCCTCAATTGACTTTCCCTCCTCCCGGTGACGAAAAATATTCTCCAAAACAACGATGGCACTGTCCACCAGCATCCCCACCCCCAGGGCTAATCCACCCAAGGTCATGATATTCAGGGTAAGGTGAGTGACATGCATAAGGATAAAGGCCACCATGATGGAAAGGGGGATAGCGGTGAAGATGATGAGGCTGCTGGGGATATTGGCCAGGAAGAGGAAGATAATGATAATAGCTATTATAGCTCCGAGAATAGCCACTTGCTCAAGCTGAAAGATAGAATCCTCGATAAACGACGAGGTATCAAAGACGGTCCCTACCTCTACATCCTGGGGCAAATCCTTTTCTATTTGAGTGAGTTTCTCATGAACCCCATCGGCAACTCTGACCGTGTTAGTTCCCGACTGCTTACGTACGACTAGGATGATACCTTGTTTCCCATTGATCCGGACCTCACTTCGCCGCTCCTTGAAGGTATCCTTAACCTGGGCCACGTCTCCGAAATATATAGGCACTCCCCCTTTGGTAGCTATGACTACCTTCTCTATTTGAGAAACCTGAGTGAACTCACCCATAGTCCTCACAAAGAACTCTTTCTCACCGCTCTCAAGGTAGCCTCCAGGAAGATTGAGGTTCTCAGCCCGAAGGGTACCGGCGAGTTGAGTCAAAGACAACCCTACCGAGGCCAGTCGACTGCGATCTACCTGGACCTGAATCTCCCTCTCTTTTCCTCCCGCAACCTCGACGGAAGCCACCCCCTCCAGCTGCTCGAGCTCATATCTGATATCCTCATCGGCTAGGTGACGGAGCCGCACCAGATCCTGATCACCAGACAGGCTCAGTACCATAAGGGGCATCAGAGAGGGGTCAAACTTAAAGGTGAGCGGATCGTCCGCTCCCTCGGGCAACGCTCCCTTAACCAAGGAAATGTTTTCCCGCACATCGTTAGCTGCCTCATCCATATTAGTACCCCAGTCAAAGTTCATAATGATCACTGAGTTACCATCGGATGAGACCGAGCTTACCTCCTTGATATTATTAACGGTACTTACCATCTTCTCCAGGGGCTCGGTGACCATCTTCTCTACCTCAAGAGGAGCTGCTCCCTCGTAGTTCGTCATCACCATAATGACCGGGAACGTAATATCAGGGTAAAGGTCAATAGCTATTCTCGTTAGCGAGAATCCTCCCAGGACCAAAACGGCCAGGAAGACCATAAAAGTAGCTATAGGTCGTCTGATAGCTATGCGGGAAAGGCTCATTCTTCATCCCCTTCCTGAATTCGTACCTTATCCCCATCCTTGAGGTCCGAGGGGCCGGCAACGACCACTAGATCTCCCTCATCAAGCCCACTCAGTACCTCTACCAAGTCGTCTGTTTCCAAACCAGCCCTGACCTTCCTAAGGTGAACTGTCCCATTCCGAACCACGAAAACCTCTTTTTGCCCGTCCTTCTCCACTAGAGCATTCCGTGGAACAAGAAGGGCATTATCGCGCTGAACCAGTAGTCTCACTCTGGGGAACATCCCCGGTTTCATGAGATAGTCGGGATTGGAGACCTTTATTGCCACCTCTATTTTTCTGCTTAAGGGGTCCATAACCGGGCTAATGTTAATCTCCTTTACCTCGAAGACTTTATCCAAGTAGGTGTCCACTTTTACGCCTACCCTCTGAGTTAATTTCACCAGGTCAATGTCCTCATCACTCACATGGGTTAAGAGCTTTACTGTGTCTATATCTACAATACTCACCAGAGGTTGGGTAGGACCAACCATTGCTCCTACATCAACAAAGCGCTTGCTAATGATTCCAGAAATGGGAGCTTTTATAGTACAATCTTCCAGGCGAATTTTAGCCAACCCCAGAGCAACTTCAGCCTGTTCAGCTTGCGCTTGGACGCCTTTTATTTTTGCCTCCCAACTTTTTGCTTCCTTAAGGCTTTCCAGGTTCTTTAGGCTGGCTTGAGTCTGTTCTACCTGTGCTTCCACCACCTTTATATCTTCTTCCCTGGCTCCTTTCTTTATTAAATCCAAATTTGCTTCGGCTGATTCGAGCCCGGCCTGAGCCACTCTGAATTGAAGCTGTGCCCCGTCAAATTGCTGATCGGAGATAGCTCCCTTTTCATAATTGTCCCTGGCTCGATTTAGATCTTTCTCCATAGTCTGCGCATTTGCCAGAGCCTGTTGATAAGCCGCATCTACCCTCTCTATTTCTTCTTCCCTGGCTCCTTTTCTTATCTTGTCAAGGTTTGCCTGAGCCACCTTTAGAGCAGCCTGGACCTGTGCTAGATTGCTGAAAAACTCAGTCTGAGCAGTCGCTTTTGCCAGGTTCCACTGAGTTTGGGCAGCACTGAAGGCTGCCTCTGCCTGCTTTACTCCTAACAAAAACTCTCTGCTCTCGATCTTGGCTATAGCTTCTCCCTCCTTTACCCTATCACCCAATTTAACCTTTATCTCTTCCAAGGTTCCACCTACTTTGGGAACTATAGTCACGCTACTCTGAGGACCTACATCTGCCGTGAGGGACAGTTCTTGGCCGATTTGTCCCTTTTTTACGGCCGCAACTTCTACCGCAGCCACAATTTCTTTCTTCTCCTGAGAATAGGATATTCCCGGAAGACAAAACATCATGACAGCTAACATCCCTACAGAAACTATTTTACAGTACATAAGAACCTCCTTCTTTATTTCATTGCCTTCTCTAGCTCTGCCATAGCCACATTGTGATCATATAAAGCCTTGAGATAGTCAAGTCTCACCCTGGTTAGGGCCAGTTGAGCATCCAGAACTTCCAGATTGGTAATGGCTCCACTTTTGTAACGAACCTCGGCAATGGAAAGAACCTCTTCTGCCTGCTCAATGTTCTTTTCCTGAGCGTAGATTCTTCCCTCAGATGCCTCCAGATCCCAAAAAGCTTTCTTGACTTCCAAGCCTATTCCGGCCTCGAGCCCGCGAAGAGAGAGGTCAATTTGCTTAATCTGGGACCTTCTTTGGGCAACTCTTGCCCGATTTGCCCATCCATCGAAGAGCGGTATAGATAACACCAGATTAAGATTCCACTCCTCTCCCCATTCATCTTTCCCGTGCGAGGGATTTTGATACTGATAATTACCCACCAGGGCTAAAGTAGGTTTATTCTGAACCTTAGCTAGCTTGAGAGCCACCTCCGACATCTCTTTCTGGAGCTTTAAGCTCCTGAGATCACTTCTCTCCTTTAAAGCCCTATCCATAGCTTCTTCTAAATTTATTTTCAGCGGTTCGAAGGAGAGTTCGCCTTCCAATTTCAGGGAAGCCGAGGAAAGAGAGAGCAGATTAGCCAGGCTCTCCCGGGATAAACGTAAGCTATTCCTCGCCTGGATCAAATCCGGCTTCAGATTGGCTACCTCCACCTGAGTTCTTAAAAGATCGAACCTCGAAACCACCCCTACTTTAAAGAAGTCCTCTACCACGGCTAGGTGCCTTTTAGCCTGGTCTAAAGCCTTTTCGGTCACCCCCACATTCTCTTGAGCTAAAAGAACTGCGTAAAAAGCCTTTTTAACCTGAAAAGTAATCTTATTTTGGGCATTCTTTAGATCTGCCTGGGGTTTCTGATAATACAGACTGGCCCCTTTATTGGCATAGCTTAAACGACCGCTGGTGTAAAGTGGCTGATCAAAAGAAAGCTTGGAGACATAACTATCCGCTTTTCCCGTCTCTGAAGGCGCTTCATTCAAGTGAGTATACGTACCACCCAAATTTATGGTAGGAAAATACCCCGCCTTAGTCTCTTTTATCCTTTGTCTTGCTTCTTCAATCTTTTCCTTAGCTACGAGTATCTCCCTGTTATTAGCCAGGGCTATTCTTATAGCCTCCTCTAAAGTAAGGGATTTTGCTCTACTCCAGCCAGGAAAGGAAATCAAGCACAAAATTGATGAGAGAAGGAATATACTCCACCTCCCTGCCCTGTAATTACGCATCCTTTTTTAATTCCTCCTTTTTCATGAGCTCTGACCCTTTTACTTTCCCTCACTCCTTAGAGAAGCTTTCTTATGAACAGGCTCTTATCTTGCCTTTCCATAAATTCTAGCGTGAAGGGTCTTAAATATGTTTAAGAGATCCCCTCTCTCCTGAGAAGTCATTTGCCTTAGGATAGATTCTATGTGTTTCTTTCTCGCCTCCTCGAACCTACTGATTAATTTCCGCCCCTTAGCTGTTAGAGCTACTCTTACCATTCGCCTGTCTTCTGGATCACGCTTTCGAGCCACGAACTCTTTTTTTACCAATTTATCCACCGTACGAGTGAGAGTGCTTAGATCCATAGAAATGCTTCTACCTAACTCTGACATGGTGGGCTCCTCCTTTGAAGAGAGCTCTCTAAGAACAAAGATCTCAGGAAAGCTTATATCCATATGGAGAACTTCCTGAGGTTCTTCTGTCCGGAAGGCCTTTGCCAGGTCTGGTAGGAGAGCAATCAGCTGGTTAACATGTCCTTTGATCTCTTCTCCCATCTTAACCCTCCATCGCGCTTCAAAATATTTGATATATTAAAATTTATTATAAATTAATATTCTCAATTGTCAAATTTATTATAATAAAATATTTTCATCTGTCAAGCCCTTGACAGACTCCAGGGAAAGATTTTGGAAGGGGTTTATGTTCTCTGTTTCAAAATTTCACTTGCTTTATTGAGAAATTCTTTAGTACTTTCTAGAAGTTCATAAGCGGTGGTTTTAGAAAAATCACCGTAGTAATCTCCCTGTTCTCTTAAAGTTTTGCCTTTTTGTAAAGCCTCAACTAAGGAGAAGCTCAGTTGTTTAGTCTGCACGTAAAGAGCTTTCAGGGCCACTATTAAACAGTAGTGGCTTCTTTCGCGATAATTTTTATTATAAACGAGAGCTCTTGCGCTGTGAAACATTGAATAGTAGGACTGGACAGTTGACCATTTGTATTTGACCCTTCTGAAGCTCTCTTGAGCCTCCTCTAAATCAGAGCGGGCCGTGCGTATCTCTTTATCAACCAGAGCTTTTCCTCTTGAAAAAACCCTGATTTTCCCTCTTTTCAAACACTTTTCAAACTCAGGATTCATAGCTTTCTTTAGAAAAGAGTACTATGCCCCTGTCTATTTCTTTAAAGAAGACAGGGTCTTTCTTTTCTAGCTCAGCAAAGCCTGTGGGAGTTCGGATAATTAGCTGGAGTTTATTCCTCAGGCTACTTTTTTTTACAATTTGCTGGACTTCTTCGGCTGAGTTGGTGAGGAGACAAAGGTCGATGTCGCTGTCTTTTAGATTCTCTCCCCTGCTCCAACTGCCAAAAAGAATTATTTTTTGGCTTAGATCTTTTAGTTTTTTTACCAAAGGCGATAATCGAGCCATATTCTTGAGAATCTTTAACTGTTTAATAAGAGGATTGTTAACCTGGGTTGTGTAAAAATACATCCTTCCTCTTCGTTTCCTTTCAACGAGCCTCTTTTGAGCCAGCCTCCTTAAGGCTAAATTAACTCCTGCTTTGCTGATGCCGGTTGCTTTTTGGATTTCCTTCTCAATAAATTCCCTGCCAGGATTTTCTATAACATATCCCAGAATCTTTAAAGTGTTGGTTTCAGTAAATATTGAATATAAATGGCTAGTCATAGATTTGTCTAATTTATTAGACTTAAGTTTAATAAATTAGATTCAGTTGTAGTATATCGGGTGAGAAACTGGCGTCAAGTGCGTTCGATCATTTTTGTTCGGAATAACCCAAAAATCAATACCGAAGCTCCCGATTCAGGTGTCAGTTTCACTGCCAATTTCATAGAGATACACCCCGAATTTTCTATCCACCTTTTTAGGTCTCCAACCATTAAAAGTCCAGTAGTAGGAAACTATGCGGGTTCCAGGCTTAAGTTCTTGGCTCAGCTTTTTCCTCAAATTATTATTGGCGGCCTGAGACAAAAAAAGAGTAACTATAGTCGCTTCACTTAAATTACTACGAAAAAAATTCCCCCAGATGAGGCCCGTTTTCTTGCTTAACCCTGAAATTATTATCCTCACCCAGGTATAAAGGCATCGGAAAGGATCGGCTTCTATGCCTATGGATCTAGCGCCGTATTCTCTGGTGGCTATGATTATAATCCTTCCGTCCCCGCATCCCAGATCATAGACGATGTCTTCAGGCTTGACCTCGGCTAAGGAGAGCATTCTTCTCACAGTGGGTAAGGGAGTGGGACTCCATCCAGCACCGATGAAAACGGTCCAGAATTTTGATGCTACGAATGCCACAACCGCCAATCCAATCACCAAAAGAATAATCATTTTCTTTGAATATTTGCTAATTCTTAGCTTTTATCTTTTTTCGCATTCCAAGTCCCTTTGTATCCTGAACAGGGTGGGGTATCAATTATTATAACCGTGCGCTATCCTATGTTTCCCTTTGAACTTTGTCAAGTGAGCAGGCGGAAAGGAGGCGATGATATTGCTCTAGTCAAGTTCACCACATTTGACACGCCTTTCTGAGACTGGTATATATGGAAAAGCTCTCAAAATAATCAGTGTAAATGGAGGAACTATTGTTCATCAGCTTTGAAGGAATAGATAAGAGTGGAAAAAGTAGTCAGGTTAAGCTTCTGGCTGAGTATCTTGAAAAAATGAACTATGAGGTGGTCAAGACCTGTGAGCCGGGAGGAACTCGGGTGGGGCAAAAGATCAAGCTCATTCTCCTGCGGCCTTCATCTCAGATAAGTAGCATCAGCGAGTTTTTCCTTTATTTAGCTGATCGGGCAGAACACGTGAGACAAGTAATCAAGCTCGCTTTAGAGGCCGGGAAAATTGTAATCTCGGATCGTTTTAGCGACGCTACCGTGGCCTATCAGGGATACGGGAGAGGATTAGATATAGCCTGGATAGAGGCCTTGAATGAAAAAGCAACCCAGGGTATCCTGCCTGAGATAACTTTCCTTCTCGATATTAATCCTGACCTAGCCAGACAGCGTGCAAAAAAGAAGGATAGGATAGAAAGAGAAGAAATTGATTTTCATCACCGGGTTCGTCAAGGGTATCTTGAGCTGGCTAAATTGCATCCTGAGAGAATAAAGATAATGAACGGGGAAGGCAGTCCTACAGAAATCCATTTAGCAATAAGAAAGATAGTATTAAAATATCTATAAAAGTTAAGAGAGAATTTATGTCTTTTGAAGAGATAAAGGGTCAAGCTCGGGCTATAAAAATTCTGCAGAAAGAGATAGCTACTTCATCTCTCTCCGGGGCCTATTTGTTTGTGGGCCCCACCGGGGTTGGGAAGGCGCTCACTGCCTTAACCTTTACCAAGATATTGAATTGTAAGAGCGACCAGCTAGATAGCTGTGACCGTTGTTCCTCTTGTCGAAAGATCGATCATCTGAATCATCCAGATGTGCGAGTTATGATCCCGGAAGAAGGCTCCATAAAGATCGAGCAGATTAGAGATTTAAAAAGACAGACAGGATATAAGCTCTTTGAGGGAAAGAAAAAGGTTTGGATTATAAAAGAGGCAGATAAGCTCACTCTAGAGGCGGCTAATTCCCTGCTTAAGATACTGGAGGAGCCTCCCCCAGATACTGTTTTTATATTAATTAGCGAAACTCAAGAAAGACTGCTTCCTACCATCCTTTCTCGCTGCGAAATTATTCGTTTCTTTCCTCTTTCTTCTGAAGCCTTAGATTCGATTATAGCCGATTATTTACCCCCGGACTCCCGCAAGGCTAATCTTATAAAAAAATTGGCCAGAGGAAGAGTGGGGGAGGTATTGAGCTTGACAAAAGACGAGAATATATTAAAGACCAGAACCACTGTCCTGGATATTCTGAGTAAAAAAATAAGTCTGGAAGATATTTTCCAATGGGTGAGCAAATGCAAAGATTATGGAACTACTGAGCTGGAGAGAATTCTTGATATTATCATTTTCTGGTTTGGGGATCTTTTAATCTTAAAACAGGGAATAAGCAGGCTGGTAGTTAACTATGACCGTATGGAGGAGTTAAAAAGTGAGAAAGAGATCTACTGTTATGGTGATATAAAAGAGGCTATAGAGACGGTGGAAAGGACAAAAGGTTATCTCAAGTGTAACGTCAATCAATCTCTGGCTCTGGAGGCTATGTGGCTAAAATTAAGGCAGTATCAAGGAAAAGAATGAGGGAGAAAAAATTGCAAGAAGCCACATTTTTTACTAAATGTTAATGAACACTCACGGGGAATGATCTTTTGTTGGAGAGGCGAGACAAAGTCTAAGCAGAAATTTTAAGTGAATAATGGTTGTGAAAAAAATAGACAGGGGAGGAAGAATTTGATGAGTGTAAAGGAGGTGTTCGATTTAAGCGGTGAAAAGGCAATTGTGACCGGTGCGGCTCGGGGGCTGGGGGAGCAAATGGCTCTGGCACTGGCAGAAGCTGGAGCAGATGTGGCAGTGGTAGATGTAAACATAGATGCAGCATCGAGAGTAACTGATCATATTCGAAATATTGACAGAGACTCTATTGCTATAAAGGCTGATGTGACGAAGGTTGCCAATGTGGAAAATATGGTAAAAGTGGCCAAAGATAGATTCGGCAAAATTGATATTTTAATTAACAACGCCGGGATTGGTATCAATGTACCTGCGGAAGAGATGAGTAAAGAGGAATGGGACAGGGTGATCGAAGTTAACCTGACCGGAGTTTTCCTCTGCGCTCAGGCGGTGGGAAGGGAAATGATCAAACAAAAAAAGGGTAATGTAATCAATATATCTTCCATGTCGGCGTTAATTGCCAACAGACCTCAACCCCAAATTTCTTACAATACCTCCAAAGCTGGGGTCATTATGATTACAAGGTCGTTGGCTTCGGAATGGCGAAAGTACAATATAAGAGTCAATGCTATTGCTCCGGGATATATGAGAACACCCCTTGTGGATGAAGTGTTTCCGAAATATGGGAAAGGCTGGTCTTCTTTAACCCCCATGGGAAGAATCGGGGATCCCTACGAAATAAAGGGTCCTGCTTTGTTTTTAGCTTCCAGAGCATCCAGTTTTGTAACCGGAAGTGTACTGGTAATGGACGGTGGCTACACTATCTGGTGAATTAGGTTGTCACTTATTTGACAAAAAAAATAAATGTGTTAACATTTAGTTATGAAGTTAGATCCTTCTCTAAAAGAAAAGCTAGAAATAAAAGCCTCAAGGGGAGGTGAGAGAATTTAGATAGGCCAGTCTAGCTTGGGAGTAAGTGAAAGTTTCCCAGGAGAAAAGAGTCGAAAAACCAAGGAGTTTTTTGGAAGCTTTCAGAGAAATCTGAACCATCTCATAAAAGGAGAAAAATAAATGGGAAGAAAAATAGTGGTACTTCTTGTGGCAGTGGCGCTGCTTTGCATGGCTATACCCGCTTATGCAGCCACAGCCGAATGGTGGCAAAAAGCCGCAGCTTTGTATAAGGGAGTTACTATTAGAGGTGTATCCGAGAGCACTCCACCCTCAAAGGCGGTTCGGGATTATGCAGCTCGTTCATTTGAGAAGTTGACCGGGATAAAAGTCGAATTTGAAGTAACTTCCTGGGATGAGATGTACACAAAATCAATAAGTGACATCTCCAGAGGAACTGGGATATACGATTTCATTTATGTAGAACAGGATATTATTTATGCCTATCTGGTTAAAGATTGGCTAACAGATATGACTGAGATCATGGAAAGCAAGCCTCAATTAACCGATCCTGATCTGGACATAGATGACTTCACCACCTTCATTGACTATTTCAAAGATGCCGATGGACATGTTTTTGGTATTCCCTTCGAGGCGTTTCTGAAATCGTATGTCTACAGGAAAGACCTATTTGAAGATTCTGAGATAAGGGCTGCTTTTAAGGCTGAATATGGTTGGGATTTAAGACCCCCCAAAGACTGGGATGAGTATACTCAGATAGCTAAGTTCTTCACTGCCTGGGGAAAGAAAAAAGACATAGATCTTTATGGACATGTTGCTCAGGCAAAGACCCATCCCTGTGTTGCTTATGAGATGGTGGAAAGTATCTGGCCAGCCTGGGGTATTTATAACTGGGGAATAAATCTGGAGAAATGGAGAGCAACCGTAGAAAATGGAGGAACGCTAAATAGTAAGAGAGCCAAGGAAGCCTTCAGATGGTACATAGATATGTTAAAATATGCACCCCCGGGAGTAAGAACTTACACCTGGGATGAGACTGCAGCTGTGGTAGGTGCTGGTAAGATTGCTCAAGGATTAATCTACTTAGAGAATCTACCCTGGATAGAAATGGATACTTCCAAGTCTGTAGTGACCGGGAAAATTGGAGTAGCTCTTCCTCCTACTTATCCTGGTATAATGTCCGAGGCAGCAAGAGGACTGGGTTACATTGGCTACTATGACGGAGGTGCCTTCAGTATCCCTATATCCTCCAGAAAAAAAGAGGCTGCCTGGTTATTCATCCAGTGGGCAACAAGAAAAGAATGGTCTCCCAAGTTCGCTGAACTAGCTGGTAGGGTTTGTAGAAAATCTACCTTTGCTTCTCCCGAAATCAAAGCTCTTAATCCCAAGCTTGCGGGATATTATGATATATTGAGAGAAAAGGGATTCCTGTTTGCCGGTGCTGCTCCACTTCCCATGCACAGACCACTGAATGAGATTTACCTTAAATGGGTATCCAAAACAGTTGCCGGAGAGGTAGATCCTGATGTTGCCGTGGATTCTCTGGCAAAAGAAGTTGATAAGCTGCTGGTCGAACTCGGGTATTAAAGTAAGAGATATTTTCGGTGAGTTAGATGAGGAGTTCGCAGTATAAAGCGTGGGGGTTATTGACCCCCACGCTTTGTATTCTTTTCTTTATCGGTTTGGTGCCATTCCTCTACGTCGTTTATCTTAGTCTTTTCAAATATAACATATTCTCAGTGCAGGGAATGGTGTTCACTGGAGTGGATAACTTCAGAAAGTTAATGTTCGATTCCGATTTTATGCATTCATTAAGAATTGGAGTCACCTTTGTAGTCATTACCTGTGTTGTAGAGATGTTCTTGGGGCTGGCTATAGCTCTCTTCTTAACCAATGAATTTGTGGGAAAAGGTGTGTTTAGAACTGTTTTGGCTTTGCCTTTGGCTGTGGCCCCCATTACCATAGGAAGCATCTGGGTTTTAATGACCAATCCCGATGTGGGACCTCTTCCCTATTTATTGGATAAAATTGGGGTTAACTACAACATTGGAGTTAACGCCAGGCAGGCGTTTTTTACTATTGTCATAATGGATATATGGCACTGGACTCCTTTTGTCACATTAACACTTTTAGCTGGTATTACTGGTTTTCCCCGAGAACCATTTGAAGCTGCCCGAGTGGATGGAGCCAGCCGGTTGCAGACTTTAAGGTATCTCACCTTACCCCTATTAACACCGGTTATACTTACCATGCTCTTCATCAGGATTATGGATACCTTTAGAATCTTCGATGAAGTGTGGATGCTTACCAGCGGAGGTCCCGGCACGGCTACACGGTGTGTAAGTATCCACGTGGTCAGACTTATTCTCACATCTACAGATTACGGATATGGATCAGGTATGTCCGTTTTTCTCCTTTATTTAACTATTGTAATGTGCTGGCTGCTACTTAACATTATCTCAGTGGTCAGGAGAGAGACCCGTGAGAGATAGAGGACAAACTAAGTTAGCTTTTATTTACTTGGTCTGTATTTTGCTAACCATAATAACTCTTTTTCCGATTTATTGGATGGTCATAATTTCTCTGAGAAGCAAACTGGAGATTTTTGCTGGACCTAAGTTGTACCAGACCAGCATATTTGCAGACAACTATTATCGACCCTTATTTAAAGATATTTATGGAAAATTTTTGATTAATTCCTTAATTATAGCTACAGGTAACACCGGATTGGTCATACTATTAGCCATATTTGCTACTTATGCCTTTTCCCGGTTTAAGATTTGGGGAAGTGGGTCACTGTTTTTCTGGACAATTACCAATCGAATGGCACCTCCGGCCGCTTTCATATTACCCTTCTTCTTAATATTCACCAAAATTAGATTAATAGATACGCATATCGGGTTAATTCTTCTTTACTGTATATTCAACCTGCCCTTCGCCATCTGGCTATTAAAAGGAATGATTGATGTTATACCCAAGGAACTGGATGAGGTTGCCGCTATAGATGGTTGTTCTATCCTGGGAACTATCTGGCATGTTATATTGCCTGTGGCTAAACCGGGATTGGCGGTGACAGCCATGATGATCTGGATTTTTAGCTGGAATGAATACCTTTTTGCCTCCATCATGACCAGCATGAAAGCAAGAACCATAACCACGGGATTGGCTGAGTTTGTTACTGTAATTGGCACTAACTGGGGTGAGATGGCTGCGGTATCAGTAGTTTGTTTACTTCCCGCCGTAATATTTTTGGGTTACATCCAGAGATACATAATTACTGGTTTAACTTTTGGTGCCGTTAAAGAATGAGAAAGAAGAGAAGAAAACCTGGTTTCCTGCCTATGCCAACGACGATTGGAGATCGTATTTTCATAGGTGTAGTTACATTTATAGCTATTCACTTTTTGTGGATGCGATTCCTGGAGAGTTATGTCAGCCTGTGGGTAGCTACTATCTTCTCTGCGGCATTAATGATCGTGATCATAAGGCAAGGTTAAGATATCTGTCAAACGATGATAGCCTCCATCCCGGTAAACTTGCAAAACTCAACTAATGAGTCACTAATGTCGCCATGAATCATAGAAGCATGGTGAGTGAAGCCCTCTTCAACCAGGGTGCGGTAAAGGTTTGCCAGATCGCTAACCTTAACCCAGCTCCAGGAACCCCTGAGTTTATCTTTACTGGGGATTATCTCGCCCTTGGTGATTAACATCTTGAACTCACCGTCATACTCAACTATACGACTGAGGGTAACTTTGCCCTCTTTAAGCTGAAACTCAGCCGTCCCTTCACATATTTGTGGTCCAAGCATCTCACCGAGGATGCTGTGACTTTTTAGGTAGATTTCGGAAGTGCTTGCTTTCAACCCCAGAGGAGCATTGCCGCAATGCCAGGCCAGGAAAACGTCTTTCTCTCGCTGATGCTGAATAGTCCAGTCAATAAAGTGAGGAATTGTGATTTTGAGTGAGGCTAGATATTGAACTAGCATGGTTAAAGCTCCATGAATATCAACCTCACAGGCAGTCATAATCCCCTGCTCGGTCAGCCGCCCTAGAGTCAAGCAGGCCGATATTCCATAGATCTCTTGCATGGCGGTCCAGCACTGAACACCCATAGCTGATAAATCTTTTTCCTGAGCGAATTCTTTTAAGGCAATTTCCAGTCGGGCTGCCTTGCGGAGTGTCTCTTCCTTGACAAGTTTGCAATTGGCGCCCTCCTTGATTTCATCAATAATTCGACTAACTCCCTTTTCATCTTTGATCCCGTCTGCTCGGTTGAAAATATCCACCAGTGATATAGGAACGACCCTCTGGCCGAATTGTTCAATCATAGGAAATTCATTGATAGCACAGGTCTCAAATCTTTCTGGTCGGGGCCCAACCAGACCGATCCTTGCTCCAATGAAGCCCTTAACAGCAACACAGGTTCGGATAAAATCCCTGATATCTTTACTGAAAACTTCCTCTTCAGGAAAACAGATGCCCATGAAACTAAAGGGAATTCTTCTCCTATAGAGGCCTGATGAGATGGAAAGTGTTCCACAGAAGGAATCCGATCTTCTATTTCCGTCTTCGGTGAAGGCTCCCTCTTTGGTCCCGAAAAGAAGGACAGGCATTTCCGACATTCTCTCAGCTACAGTAATGGCTGAGATTTCATCACCGAAAGTCATGGTGCCAATGATGATTCCTGCCACCTCTTTGTCTTTAAAGAGCTTAATTACCTTCTCGGCATCTCCATCATCCCGTACTAGACCATTTTCGGTGAGAGCCTTATCCGGAACAACCACTTCAATATTAAGATCCTTGCCGATAGGCTCTAAAGCCTTCAAAACCCGACGTCTCATATCAACAGCCCAGTCTTCGCTGAAAGGAACGCGATGGGCCGGAACAAACCCAATCCTTGTTTTTTCTTGCATTTTTCCCTCCTGTTTAAAAACTTATGTAGATTATTTTCTCCTCTACTTGAGGCTTTTTCCAGAGTCTTGTTTTTCACCCACCCGAATTTTGAAATTCAATGCTGCAAGGCAGCAGATGTTCCTCACCATAACAGAAAAAAAATATTTTGCAACAGGTAATGTTGAGACCTTTAGGGTTGATGCGGCTTTTGACAATGAGATGTAATTTTGGTAGTCTGTGATGGACTGGCCAAAAAGGGTTTCAAAGGAGTGATGGGAGCAGCGCTGGTGGCTGCGTTGATCTTTCTAACTCCCTTTGTTCCCGGACAGCTTAAAATAGAAGCGGTGGTAGAGGTTACATTTAGTCTCTCTCGATAGACTTCTAATTTATTCCCCAGGAAAAAATGGAATGAGGCAAGACGATAATGGCAAATTTTTCCCCCTGGGAAAACTAGACCCTGATTTTCTAGAGGAACTTCTCGCGTCTCTTCCTCAAGATCGAAGAGTAATTGTGGGACCGAAGATTGGAGAAGATGCAGCGGTTTTAGACTTTGGGGAAAAATATCTGGTGGTAAAAACCGACCCCATAACTTTTACCTTTGAGAACATTGGCTGGTATGTGGTAAATATTAATGCCAACGATATAGCCTGCATGGGGGCTACCCCTCTCTGGTTTTTGCCAACTCTTCTTCTTCCTCAGCAAGGTACTTCCAAAGAATTGGTGAAGACTATTTTTGACCAGATGAAATCGGCCTGCCAAAAATTAGGTATCTTCCTCATAGGCGGACACACGGAGGTGACCTATAACCTTGATCGACCTATTGCCGTGGGGCAAATGATAGGAGAGGTAGAGAGAGAAAGATTGGTTAAGGGTTCAGGAGCAAAACCAGGGGATGTGGTTCTTCTTACAAAAGGAGTTGCTATAGAAGGCACTCACGTTATTTATCAAAAAAAGAAGAAAGAGTTAAAAAAAAGACTTGCTCCAGACATGCTGGAGAGGCTAAGTCGCCTGCTTTATCAACCTGGGATAAGTGTAGTGAAAGAGGCCCTTTTGGCGACAAGAAGTTGTGAGGTTCACTGCATGCATGATCCTACCGAGGGTGGATTGAGGACAGGACTGTGGGAGCTGGCTTATGCCTCAGGCATGGGAATAAGAATCGAAAAGGAAAGGATACCGGTGTTGCCAGAAACTGAGACAATCTGCAAGTTTTACGGATTAGATCCTCTGGGTCTTCTGGCCTCGGGAGCTTTAATTCTTACTTTGAGCCCCAGCGAGGGAAAAAAACTCATCGAGATCTATGAAAGAAAAGGAATAAAATGTAGTCTCATAGGTAAAGTGGTTCCCCACGAGCTCGGGCTAAAGATACTTGAGAAAGGGAAAGAGTCAGATTTTGGGGGACCCTGCCGGGATGAGATAAATAAGGTTCTGTAAAAAAGGAGGCTTAGATGCCTAAAATTGGGGTTAGTTACTATTCTCGTAGTGGAAACACTCAAAAGATAGCTGAGTTTGTTTCCCCTGCTTTCTCTTTTGCAGATGATGTTAATCCATGGAATGATAATTTAGGGTTCTTCTGAAGGGGATCATTATGGGGCGGTGAGTATTCAGTCACCGAATGAGCGAGTAGAGAGTCAATGCAAAGCTTTGGGAAGGAGGGTGGCTCAATTGGTTAAGAAGATAAGCGAGGCGGGGAGATAAACAGGTGTTGATTATTCCGGCAATTGACTTTTTCTTTTTTTATAGTATATTTTTGTAAAAGTAAAACTTCTTTACTTTGAAAGGAGAATCAAATGAATTATCCAGGTAAGGTAAGTTTCAAAGGACAAATTACAATTCCTAAAGAAATAAGAGATAAACTAGGGGTGGTTCCAGGAGATTTTGTCCTTTTTGCAGAAGAAAAAGACGCAGTTGTGCTTAAGAAAGCGAGGATATCTCCTGAAGAAGAATTTAATAGACTAGTTACAACCCTGGACAAAAAGATTAAAAAACTTGGAATTACTGATCAGGATATTGAGGATGCTATTAAGTGGTCAAGAAAAAAGTAGTATTAGATACCAATGTTTTGATTTCTTCTTTATTGAAACCAAAAAGTAAAGCAAGGGATATATATAGATTAGTCTTAAGAGGAGAGATAGAACTCTACACTTCTGTAGATTTGATAAGCGAATTATCAAGGGTGTTGGAATATCCTAAATTTAAATTTGAAAAACTTCAAAAAGAAGTATTTCTAAAGAATCTAATGAAAGTAGCTACTATTTTGGTGGATCCAAGATTAAGAGTAAATGTGATTAAGGAAGACCCTCCAGATAATAAATTCTTAGAATGTGCAGTTGAGGCGAAAGCTGATTATCTTATCAGTGGAGACAATGAACACCTTTTGCCCCTTAAGAATTTTCAAGGAATAAAAATAATAAGTCCAAGTGAGTTTCTGAGATTATATCAAAAGCTAAAGTCCAAGCATTCTTAACTTCACGGGAGAAATCGGTTCCGCATTTAGGAGTTGGCATGCAAAAAGGATATTTCCCAGTCGATAATGAAGTTTTTCAGGGATGTTATCCTCCGCTCGTGAATGCTAGTTATATATAACCTATGATACAAGTTCGAATAAGACAGAAGGTTATAGCACAATTGTAGGAAGAATTAAGCCAAGTAGGGGAAAGAACGGAATCACCTCACACGATGAAAAGATATTTTGCAAGATATTTTATAGTAACTCCCAATTGTATATCTGGGCGGTATAAAATAGAAAGAGGTAATTCTCAAGGTTGGAAATTCCTCTTTGGTGATGCAGAGATATCTTTAATTGATGACAGAAAAGGTTTATGGGCTGATTGTTTTCTTTTTGCAAAGAACCTAGATCATGCCGAAGAGGAATCAAAGGTTTTGATTGAGAATATTTTGGGTTTGATTGATTTCACGACTTCTTCATACTCTTCCTCTTCATTTGTTAGTAGCTATGAAGCTTCGCCTGACTTAAAGATGAGAAGATATAAACAGGTTTTTCATATTCCTACGCAAGAAAGAAATATTACTGTTATTAATGAAAGAATCTTTGAAGAAATCTTTGACAAAAGAATAGAGGAAAGGATATTAAGAGGTATTTCTTGGTTAAGAAAAGGATATCTTGAACAAAAGTATGTTGATAAATTCATTGCATTTTGGACCGGATCAGAATCTATCAGTGAATTATTATGTGATTTTTTTGGGATTTCGACGGAAGATAGAAAACGTATATGCAATAAGTGTGGAAATACTATAGATAAGAGAATATCTTCTCTAGGGACTAAAACATTGTTTCTGAAAGAAATAGAGAATAATAATACTCTATTTAGAAGAATTAAGAGGAGCTAGAGGTAAGTTATTGCACGGTGGAGGTCCATTAAGTGAGAAGTTTGTTGACGAAATTAAAACATATAATCCTTTAATTAGAAAAGCCCTGATAACAGGAATAGGGAAATTGCTTGAAATAAGTGATGAGGCTGTGAAAAGCGTAATTCAAAGAAAACCTAACTCATATAGCGATAGAGTCAAAATTATTATTAAGGCAAATTTGGTGGATTTTAAACCACCTGGAATTGAATATTTTACCAAACAACCAAGACTCGATATGGAGAGCAATAATTTATTGAAGCGTGAAGTAGATAATCAAGGTAAATTAAATATAACAAAAGATTTGAAAATCAAGACTAATGTCGATATTAGAGGGATAACCTTGGAAGCATGGGGACCTGATGGTACGTCTATAGCGAGTTTTGAAATAACGGGTTTTAAGATTCGTGCCAAAAAACAAGATAATTGATTTGTGCAATGTAAAGCTCTGGAAGGAAAACAGCCGGATTGGTTTAGAGGCTAAGTTAGATGAGGAGACGTTCAAGTGCTAATTATTCCGGCAATTGATTTAAGAGGAGGTAGATGTGTTAGACTCTGGCAGGGAAAAGAGGATGAGGAGACAGTTTATTCGGAAGATCCTCTGGCTATAGCTAAGATGTGGGTTGAAAAAGGAGCTCAGAGACTTCATGTAGTGGATTTGGATGGTGCCTTTAGGGGAAAGCCCGTTCATCTAGAGATAGTAGAAGAAATAGCTAGAGAAGTAGATGTACCTATAGAATTTGGCGGAGGAATTAGAGAAAAGGCTATTTTAGATGATGTTTTTACCAGGGGAGTTGATTATGCTATTCTGGGAACTCGTGCTCTTTCTTTCATTTTTGTAAAGGCTGCCTGTTTAAAGTTTGAAGATAAAATTATTATCTCTATAGATACGAGGCAAGACAAGATTCTGGCGGAGGGATGGAAAAAAGAATCCTCTGTCAATGCTAAGGATTTGGTCAAAGATTTAGTAAAAGCAGGAGTTAAAACTATAATCTTTACTGATATTACGCGAGATGGCACTCTGACGGGAGTAAATATTGAGCTCATCCAAAAATTCCTGGGGGCAGTGGATGTAAAGGTAATTATTGCTGGCGGTGTTGTCTCTCTGGCAGACATCAGAAAATTAAAACAACTAGGCGGGAGGGGACCTGCGGGAGTAATTATCGGCAAGGCTTTATACGATGGAAGGGTCAAATTAGAAGAGGCTTTGGCCATAGGAGCACAATAATTATGGATTTATTAGAGAGAGTCAGTTTTAATGATAAAGGTTTGCTTCCGGTTATTGTCCAGGATATAAATACAGGTGAAGTTCTTATGATGGCCTGGATGAACCGGGAGGCTCTGGAAAAAACCTTAGACACTGGTAAAACCCACTTTTGGAGCAGATCCAGGAAGAGGATCTGGCTAAAAGGGGAGGTATCCGGTCACTATCAGTCGGTAAAAGAGATTCGGATAGATTGTGATGAAGATGTTCTACTCATTAAAGTTGAACAGGTAAAAGCTGCCTGTCACACCGGCTATAGATCCTGTTTTTTTAGAAAAGTGAATGAGAAAGGAGAATTAGAACTGGTGGCAGAGAAAGTCTTTGATCCGAAAAAGATTTATAAAACCTAAACTATAGGTTAGTAGGTGGTCCTCGGTGTCTTATAAAAGAATTTTGAAGATGAAAGCATTAGCTATATTGCTAGTAATGACTTTTTTCCAGGTACTCTCTTTTTCTACCGAAGCTCAATCCGCGCCGACTGTTCGCGTGAAGATCTCAGAAAAAGAAATTATCCAGGCTGGTGCTACTGGTGCTTTTCGAGTTGAAGGGAAAGGAAATACTCGCCATTTCTCATCCTCTAGCCTGCCATTAAAAATCGAGTCTTCCCCAAGTGGGATAAAGATAGACCAGAGAAATTGGGGAAGCGTTGTCTGGATTAAACCCAAAAGAGCTAGTTCTCTGTGTTTGGTTAATGGACGAAGATATCGGGGTAGTCTTCTCATTAAAAAGAAGGGCAAGTTTCTTGAGGTCATAAATGAGCTTCCCCTGGGAGAATACCTTTATGGGGTGATCAAATGGGAAATTTCCCCCGACTGGCCTCCTGTGGCTGTGGCTGCCCAGGCTATTGCAGCTAGAACCTATGCTCTGAAGAAATTAGAGACTTCTTTACCGGAAAATCAAGATTATCACCTCTTAAGCACAGAGGACGATCAGGTATACGGAGGAGTCGAATCAGAAGACCCTCGTAGTACAAACTCGGTTGACTCCACCCGGGGCAAGGTAATCACCTACGAAGGACAGCTAATAAATGCTCATTATAATGCCTGTTGTGGAGGATATACCGCCGCCAGTGCTGATGTCTGGGGAAAACCATTTCCCTACCTTGAGGCCAGAGCTGATCCATTCTGTAAAGACAGTCCTTACTATGATTGGCAGTGGAAGGTTGAAGCTGAAAAGCTGGGGAAGCTTCTGAGGGAGGCCGGACTACCACTGGGTAAACTCTACCGGATTCAGCCACTCAGTTTCGATCAGAGTGATCGAATCAAGCAGCTAAGGATACAATACCGAGGAGGAGAAAAATATCTAAAGGGGAGTGAATTTCGTAGATTAGTGGGAACCGATAATGTAAAAAGCACCTTATTCAAAGTCAGCAGGTATACTAGATATTTTATCTTCACCGGGAAAGGATCGGGTCATGGAGTGGGGATGTGTCAGTGGGGAACCAGGGGAATGGCTCAGAAAGGCTATAGTACCAAGGAAATCCTCCAGTTTTATTATCCAGGCACAACCATAGAACAACGCTATTAACTGAGGCTGAATATCAAACCTAGCACCCACTTGCAATCTCAAGACAGGCTCGGAACAAGCTCGGCAATCCCATGAGATTGCCACGCCTGCCTTCGGCAGGCTCGCAATGACAGCGACGAAGGGGAAGAGTCCCGAGATAATTGTTGACAAGATAGATCCAATGTAATATCTTAAGGATGAGTAGCGAAAAATGTCCCTGGAAAAGAAGGCTATACTGGTGGTGGCAGATGGATTAGGAGATAGGGCGGTAAAAGATGGAAAAACTCCTCTACAGCTGGCCAGAAAGCCAGTCCTTGATAAACTAGCCAGGGAGGGTTCTACTGGTTTAATGAGTACACTGGGCCGGGGAGTTATTCCGGGAAGTGATACAGCACACCTGGCTCTTTTTGGATACGATCCCGCCGTCTATTATAAAGGAAGGGGTCCTTTTGAGGCTCTAGGAGTAGGATTTGAGTTAAAACAGGGTGATGTAGCTTTCAGGTGTAACTTCGCTACTGTAGATAAAAATCTAAGAGTGGTCGATAGGAGAGCAGGTCGTTTAAAGGATGAGGGTCCCCAACTAGCCAAATTCTTGCAGGGAATTAAGATAGAAGGAGTGGAGGCTATTTTTCTTCCTTCAACTGAACACAGGGGAACGTTAATTCTGCGGGGAGACGGTCTTTCCCCGGCTGTTTCTGATACGGATCCCCACTCGTCTGAACCACTACCTCTCCTAGAGTCAACCCCTCAAAATAATAGCCAGGCGGCAAAAAAAACGGCAAGAATTGTAAATGAGGTCATTAGAGAAAGTAGGTCTCGCCTTGCTTCCCATCCTTTAAACAAACAAAGGGAAAAAGAAGGCAGGCTTCCAGCCAATGTAATTCTTACCCGGGGGGCGGGAGTATATGAGAAAGTAGAGTCCTTAAAGGATAGATATGGAATCAGGAGCTGCTGCATAGCTGGATCTGCTTTATACAAGGGAGTGGCCAAATATGTAGGGATGGAAGTTCTTAAAGTTCCAGGAGCTACGGGAAGAATAGATACAGACATTGAGGCAAAAGCTAAGGCAGCTCGACAGGCCCTGGAAGAATTTGACTTTGTCTTTGTCCATGTCAAGGGGGCGGATAATGCAAGCCATGATGGAAACCTTGAGGGAAAGCTTTTGATGATTGGAAAAGTAGATAGATTAGTCCAGATTCTGTGCCAGGAGGCTATCTATCTTATTGTAACGGCTGACCATAGCACGCCTCTTTCCCTTAAAAGGCACAGCAGCGACCCAGTGCCAGTTTTATTTTATGGAAATGGGGTCAGACGGGATAAAGTGAAATTTTTTGACGAGATCTCCACTGCTTGCGGATGTCTGGGGCATCTTACCGGGATTGAGTTAAACAGGGAGATTATGGATCTAATGGGATGTGGACATATGGTGGGGAGTTGAGGAAGGTGTTAGTGGGAGTCGCTTCTGATAACTTACGGGTCTTGGACCGCCAACCTCGCCCAAATATTGGAAATTGATGCCATCAATTTCTCGAAAGGGGTGACAAGATGATAGAAGTAACCGTTTCCAAAGTGGCTATCGATGTTAATTCAAAGATGCCAGTCATTGTGTTAAAAGAAAAAGATGGAGATAAAACGCTCCCCATTTGGATTGGACTATTTGAGGCACAGGCTATTGCTCTGGCTCTGGAGAATGTTAAACCACCCCGACCCTTAACTCATGATCTGGCCAAATCTCTAATTGAGAAACTTAACGGCAGGGTGGACAGAATAGTAATAAGCGACCTCAGACATAATACTTTTTATGCACGCATTTTGATGAGGAGAAATGGAGAGCCTCTTCAGGTCGATTCTCGCCCCAGTGATGCTATAGCCCTGGCTCTTAGGCTGAAGGTACCTATTTTTATAGACGAGACAGTGCTAGACAAGATAGCCATAGGGGACAAGCCTCCCATTAAGAAGGAGGAGATAGAGGATTTCAAGAAAAGATTGAAGGATCTAAAACCGGAGGATTTTGGCCAACCTACCTAAAAATAGCTCATCTTTCATAAAGGGAGTAGTCCTTTTTGCTTTATAACACCATCGCTTCCTTGTAGTTTTTCCCCTTGAATATCGCCAACTCTTAATCAAAAATCTCTTCAGCCCAACTTTTATTTTTCTAATCCCGCACAGGTTAAAAATTTCAAAGTTTCTGTCTTAAACGTAAATAGTAAGGACATTTTCTCAAAGGATGGCAGGCGAAAATGGGGGGGTTGACAAAAAAAATATGTATGGCATAGTTTTCCTGAACCGGTTCGGGAAAATTGACGAGGGAAGATATGAATTCAGCCTCTATTATTTTCTGTTGGTTATTATTTAATTAATCGGTTGGTCTCCAGAAGATAAAGAAAATAAAAGGCCCGGAAGGGGGTGAGAAGGTAAACAAGCTTGCCTGAGGCAGGGAGGGCCAACCTGAGTTTCAAGATAAAGAAAGAGGGAAAAATTTATAAAAGGGAGGATGGACGATGAAGATATTTAAAAAAAAGGCTGTTATAACAGCTCTAGCAGTTGGGCTTATAATGTGGATGGGACTGGTACCTTCATTAGCTCAGAAGCCTGTTACCATTAAATTTGCTCACTTCTATGATCCTGCGGCAGGACCAGGACATGCGATGTGTGTGGAGTGGCTGGAAAAGACAAGGGCAGCTTTTGAAAAGGAGAATCCCGGTATTAAGGTGGAGTTCGAATGGGCTAAATGGGATGAGATAGACATTAGGTCCATAAGAGATTATGCGGCTGGAATCCCTCATGATGTTATGATGAGCTCTCCTCAACTGATGCCCAAACACTTTATTGCCGGTGACTATCTGGATCTCACATCTTACGCGGCAAAATGGCTAAAGGCAAGAGCGGAAGATATTAATTGGACGCCGGTTTGGAAAAAGTGCTTTCCCTTAGGAGTCCCTTTGGGAATACATACCAGACTTGTTATTTATCGAAGAGACTTCTTTGAAAAATATGGGCTTGATCCTGACCGAACTCCAGAAGATCTTGATTCTCTGGTCAAATATGCTCAACTCTTAACCAGGGACACTAATGGCGATGGAAAAACTGACATCTGGGGATTAGGGTCATACTTTGGTCCCTCACGTGCCACCATTGAACTTCATTTTGCACCCTACATTTGGCATTTTGGCGGGAAACTATGGGATCCTGAGACTAAGAGAGCAGATTTTGCTTCCGAAGCCGGAGTCAAAGCCACAAGGTTCGTCTACGATCTGGTGAATACCTACAAGGTTACCCCTGAGTGGGCTGTGAGTGGAACCCATGATGATGTAATGCTGTTGGGTTTTTTAGGTGGTAAATATGCCATGGCAGCAGGATGGGGAAGCTACTGGATTGGACCTGTGGAGGAAAAGGGTTGGACAACAGGGCTCTTCCCACCTAAACCATGGGGAAAGGCAACAGTGGCTGATATATTTGTGACTCCTACCAAGCCTCGTGCGCAGTTTACCAATGCCTGGGCTCTTTCCATAAATAAACTTAGCAAGCATCCAGATGAAAGCTTCAAACTCATAGACTTTGTAGTTACCGCAGAGCGACTCATCGACTATCCGGATGCGGGACTTCCAACTCTGTTGAGCATGTGGGAAAAACCAGAACTTCAAACAGATTATTACAAAAAGTGGCTTGAAGCAGCTGCACATGGAAAATCAATGCCGTACACAGCTCATTATGGAGAATTAGCTGATACAGTAGCGGCCTGTCTTCAAGAGATATTGATCAAGAAAGCACCCATTGAGGCAACCTTAAAGAAATTTGAAGATGAATATAATGCCAAATACGCCGGAGAATAAAATCAATTAAAGCCGATGGAAAGAAGCGGAAAACAGATGTCGTCTAAAAAAGGGGGCTTGTATATTCTCTGGGAGTACAAGCTCCCTTATCTTTTTTTGCTGCCCAGTGTTATTCTACTAATATTTTTCTTAGCCGCACCCTTGGTTTCTGGAATTTATATGAGCTTTCAAAAGATCTCTTTAAGAGGCATCTCGGAATTTGTTGGATTCAGAAATTATCGCTTGCTGCTGGGAGAGGGAAGATTCAGGAATAATTTGCTGTTTTCTGTACTTTATGTAGCCGGAAATGTAGGATTGTCGGTCCCCCTTGCATATGCTGCAGCCCTTCTAATCACCGGTAAGTTGAGAGGAATACAATTTTTTAGGGCAATTTTTTTAATTCCATTTATTGTAACTCCTGTTGTAAGTGCAATCCTGTTTAGGTCAATGGTGAATCCCTCCTTTGGTCCCATAACAGCCCTGCTGGAGATGATAACAGGAAAGCATTACATTATTCTTGCCGACTCCACCCTAGCCATGCTAACCATCATCGGGCACAGTTTCTGGAGATCCTTTTCTTTCATTATGCTCTTTCTAGCCGCAGGAATCGCCACTATTCCTACCGAACTTTATGAAGCAGGAAAAGTGGATGGAGCCGGCGCCTGGGCTAGATTTAGCCATATCACGTTTCCCCTGACGAAAATCCACCTAACCATTGTGTTACTCATAATAACTATGTGGACTCTCCAGGATGCAGAGACTGTTTATGCCTTGACTGGGGGAGGGCCTGGCTATAGCACAGAGGTGACTGCGGTACGTCTTTTCAAAGATGCATTTATTAACTTTAATCTAAGCTATGGAGCAACAATTGGGGTTTTCTTGCTCATGATGAGTGCTGTTTTTATGGTCTTTTATTTCAAACTAATGGGTGGAGCAGAACATTACTGATGAAGGTAAAAGATACCATTAGTTGGATTGGATTTTTGCTTATCTCCGTGTTTGTGTTGTTTCCCCTCTTTTGGGGGATAAGAACTTCCTTTTCTCCTCGCTATGAAACCAGTTTGATACCAAGCAGGCTCACTCTTGAGCATTATCAATCTCTATTTGTCAGACCGGCATTCTTACTTTACTTCAAAAATAGCTTGATCGTGACCTTAGGGGCGGTAGCGCTTACCCTGCCCCTGGCTCTATTAGGTGCGTATGCTCTGGCTCGTTTCAATTTCCCAGGGAAGCAATTTGGGATTTTGCTTCTAGTATTTCCCCTGCTTCCCTTGATTGCCATCCTCGTTCCTCTGGTTTCCTATATGTATAAACTGGGAGTCTACGACTCATTTATGGCTCTGATTTTGGTCAACAGTGTCTTTAATGCACCTTTTGCCCTGTGGATGCTGAGAAATTTTATTCTAAATACTCCGGTGGAGATTGAGGAAGCAGCACTCCTGGATGGTTGCTCAAGAATAGGTGCTCTTTGCCGTATTGCTCTGCCCTTGATGCTCCCCGGCATGATCGCCGTCATTGTCTTTGTCTTCATAACTACCTGGAATAACTACCTTTACGCAGCCGCTCTTACTTCATCTATGTCGGTGAGAGTTTTACCTCAGGCACTCTTGTCATTCATTGGGACATGGGGCATGTACTGGGAAGGTCTATGTGCAGCAGGAATTTTAACTTTAATACCTCCCTTGGTTCTCTTTTTATTTTTTCAAAAGTGGTTCATAGCTGGCTTATTTGCCCAGTGGTCAAGATGACCTCTAAAAAAGGAAATCCTTCCTGAGAAGTACAAAAACAAAGACTTAATCAAGGTGAGTCTTATTAGAAAGAGACTTTGGCTGATGAGAAGTTAATTGGGAAGGTATAGTCTTTATAAAAATGTTAAATAGGGAAAAGAAAAGAAATATGCGGGAGATAAATTTAAATATATTTGAGAGAAAAGGAAGGAATGAGATTTTATTTCAGCCTCGAATCGAGTGGTGGTATCAGTGGAACAAAGCCTGGGGAACTCTTCCGGAAAAATATCGGAAAATGAGTTTAATGGAACTTTTCGATGACTTAGGAGTATCTTTTAGATATTTTGAATATTATACTGGTTTGCCATCCGCTGTTGGGGTAAAGTATACCAAAGAGATAAAAATAAAGGAGAGAGAAAGAAGCAGAAATGAAAGGAATGTAATTACTAATACTATTATTCCCAGTTTTTCTGGTTTACCCATGGATTTAGAGGTAAGGTTTAATAAAAGGATGGAAATAAGAGAAAATGAAAAATATATAATTATCAGTACTCCTAAAGGAGAAATGATTCAGAAAGAGAAACGATTATCTTCTGATGGAAGTTGGCGTATCACAGAGTTTCCCATTAAAAGTGCTGAAGATCTCGAAAAGGCAGGGGAGTTTTTTAAGAATGTAAACTTTGTCTTCATAAAGGATAATTTTGAAAAAGGGGATAAATTTGTGACAAACAGAGGCGAACCTCAGTTCTTTTTTCCCCGAAGTCCTTATCAGATGCTTTCTTTATTTTGGATGGGTACAGAAAATTTAATATATGCTCTCGCTGATGTTCCAGAAAAAGTGGAAAAGCTAATGAGGGTAATTGATAATTGTTATGAAACTCTTTGTAAAACCATTGTTTCTTATGGGAAGGTAAAGATAATAAATTTTGGAGAAAATATAGATGCCAATATAATCTCCCCTTATTATTTTGAAAAGTATTGCATCCCTTTTTACAAAAAGAGAACGGAGCAACTGCGTAAAGCCGGCATATATACCCATATTCATATTGATGGAAACTTTAAACCCTTACTTAAATACCTTAAAGATTTACCTTTTGATGGTCTGGAAGCTTTAACTCCTCTTCCCCAAGGGGATGTAAGCATAGAAGAAATAAAAGAATCTATAGGGGATAAAATACTTCTGGATGGAATTCCAGCTATTATGTTTCTCCCTAATTATCCCTTAGAAGAATTTAAAGCTTTTACGAGAAGGGTAATAGAGCTTTTCCATCCCAGGCTCATTTTGGGAGTATCTGATGAAGTTCCGCCTCCTGCTGATATAGAGCGAGTAGCCTGTATTTCTCAATATTGCAGAAGTCTTTAAAAGATATGATAATTGCCTAATGTGAGTTTGGTGCTACTGCTAGATCCGAGAATGTAGAAGCTGTCTTCCAGAAATGGGAAAAGGTGTGAAAAAGAGGTATTTATGTCTCAAAAATTGAATCAAATTATTAATGCTCTGGAAAAAAGATTGCAGTCATTCGTGGATTATCGGAAACAGAAAAAGTGGAAATTTAAGGCCGGAAAGTTGGTGGATGCTGAAAAATTAGAGTATAATGACACTTCCTGGGAAGTGGTAAGTTTACCCTATAGCTGGGATGCAAAGAAGGATGCTTGGTTCAGGAGGAGAATAGTCATTCCAGAAAGCATCAATGGAGTTTCTGTAGCCGGCTCTAAAGTGGAGATTTTTTCCTCGGTTATAACTTCGGTTATGCTTATAGCTACAGAATTATTTATGGATGAAAGGAAAGTATTTTTCGCCCCACACTGGGCAGATTTTAGATCACCGAGGATTCTTGTATCCCAAAGTGCTTTGCCTGGTGAACAACATGTTATCGCTATTCATGCTTTTGGTGGAGAAGGTCTACCAGTTATTCCTCTGGTAGAGTTAGGCTATAGTAAAGCAGAGGATATAGTATTTGAGCTGGCTTCTTTTATGGAAGAACTTAAGTTTGCTGAAGAGCTAACCCACGGAAAAGAAGTTGTCGAAAAAGCTATCGCCGATATAGAACCAAAAAATATTTTCACTGTGCGGCCATCAAAACTGCTAACCATGGTAAACCAGGTAAGGAATAGCCTTACTCCTCTAAAATCTCTGGCAAAGCAGTATGTAATTCATCTTATCGGACATGCCCATATAGACATAAACTGGCTCTGGGGATGGGAGGAAACAGTCCAGGTATGCCGGCGTGACTTCGATACAGTAACTCGATTGATGAAGGAATATCCTGATTTCTGTTTCTCTCAAAGTCAGGCTGTTACATATAAAACCGTGGAAGAGAGATTTCCTCAACTTTTTAAAAAGATAAAGCAGAGAATAAATGAAGGAAGGTGGGATGTTACTTCCTCTGCCTGGGTAGAGGGCGATTTAAATATGGCAAATGGGGAAGCCATAGTTCGACAAATTCTCTACGGCAAAAGATATGTTAAACAAAAATTTGGAGTGGAGCCTAAGGTTTGCTGGGAGCCCGATACATTTGGTCATCCCTGGAGCATACCCCAGATACTTAAAAAGAGTGGGATAGACTATTATTACTTTATGAGATGTGGTAGAGGTGCTCCTATGTTCTGGTGGGAGGGTCCTGATGGCTCAAGAGTGCTTGCCTTCAATAGTGTATACAATGCATTTATAAATCCTAAAGAACTCGCCGAGCTAAGCAAAGACTTTAAGAGAAGATTTGGAACAGAGAAAGCTATGTTTGTCTATGGTGTAGGGGACCATGGAGGAGGACCTACCAGAGAAGATATAAAGATGGCCCGTAATCTTAATGAGAAAGCTGTTTTCCCACATTTGAAGTTCAGTACTACCAGAGAGTTTTTCAAGACTATTTCTGAGGAAGAGCTTAATCTCCCCGTAGTGAAAGATGAGCTTAACTTTATTTGGGATGGTTGCTATACCACCCATGGAGATATAAAAGAGCATAATCGGAAATGTGAAAGACACCTTTTGGATGCGGAAGTTATTGGTTCAATAGCCAAACTTCTTGGCAGTTCCTACCCAGATCTCACCAATGGCTGGGAGAAAACTTTATTTAATCAATTTCACGATATACTGCCTGGAAGTGCTATTGGTGCATCTTATGAATACTCAAATAAATTGGCAAAAGAGGTAGAAAAAAAGACAGAAAAAATTATCTTTAATAGCCTTTCTGAGGTGGTAAAGAATGTTCAGATAAAATCTAAAGGTTTACCCATTTTTGTATTTAATCCTCTTGCCTGGGAAAGAGATGATATTGTAAGTATAGCATTGTCAGAGAACACATTTTCATCCCCAATAGTGAAAGACGAGAAGGAGAACATTTATCCTGTCCAGATTCTTAAGGGTAAGCTTTTGTTTATAGCTCAAAAAGTGCCCTCATTGGGGTATAAAGTTTTCTATATTACTGAAGGCAAAAGAGAAGAAGATTACATACTAAAGAATACTTTTACCTTAGAGAATGAGTTTTTTACCTTAGAAATTGATGGTGAGTCTGGAACCATAGCTTCTCTCTACGATAAGAGGAACAGAAAAGCTGTAATGAAAAGACAAAGAGATGGGGCTACTCTTCCTGAGAAAATCGAATCTACCACTCCTATTATGAACAATTTGCTTCAAGTGCTCTATGAACTTCCCCATAGTATGTCTGCCTGGAGGATAGGACCGATCAGTTCCACAAAGAACCTTATAACAAATCCAGAAATAAAAATTATAAGCTCTGGTCCTGTAGTAGGAGAGATTAGGGTAAAGCATAAACTCAACAATTCTACTATTACCCAGGATATCTGTCTTTATAAAGGCCTACCCAGGATTGACTTTATAACTAATATAGATTGGCAGGAGGTAGCTGACTGCAATACAGAAGCTCCTATGCTTAAGGTAAGCTTTACTCCTATATTGAACAAGACTGAAGCCACATTTGAGATACCATTTGGACATATTGAGAGGATAGCTGACGGAAGGGAGATGCCTGCCCTTCAATGGGTGGATGTATCAGACAACTTTTATGGGGTGAGTCTTTTAAGCGATACAAAATATGGATTTGATATAAATGGTAATACTATGCGTATGACACTAGTAAGGACAAGCTATGAGCCTGATCCCAGGGCTGATGTAGGCGAACATAATTTTAAGTATGCTCTTTATCCTCATAAGGGAAGCTGGAAGAGTGCAGATACAGTAAAACGCGGCTATGAATTAAACCACCCCCTTATAGCAATGCCTGTATCTTCACGGGAGGGAGGTTTGCCTTCTACAAAATCGTTTATTAAGGTAAATCCTCCCAGTGTAATAATGAGTTGTCTAAAAAAGGTGGAAGACTCCGATAATCTTATTCTCAGAGTGTACGAGAGCAAAGGAGAAAAAGCCCGGGTAGATATTGACCTTAACTTTCCTGTAAAAGAAGTTACAGAGGTAGATCTGCTTGAAAGAGCTACTGAGCCTTCCTCTAATCTTGATAATAGACTTTCTTTCTCTATAGCTCCTTATGAGATAAAAACGTTTAGATTAAAAGCTGAGCAGTGTTTAAAATGATAACAGCCCTCAAGTGAGATTAATTGGACCAAACCCAGCTTGGGTGCTTTTTCTTGTGAGAGTTTTTATAGAGGAGAATAATCTATGACCCACAGGGAAAGAGTTATTGTATCCTTAGAACACAGGGAACCAGATAGAGTTCCCATTGATCTTGGAGCAATGCTGTCCACGGGTATTATGGGTATAGCCTATAACAGATTAAAAGCGTATCTAGAGATAAGTAGTGGCAAGACGCGGATGTACGATCTGTGGCAGCAGCTTGCAGAGCCAGAAATTGAAATTCTGGAGTTAATAGATGCCGATGTTCTGCCTATTTTTATATCTGAGCCAAAAAAATGGAAAAAGAGCACGCTTCCAGATGGATCTCCATGTGAGGTGCCGGATTGGTTTAATCCCAAAGTTTTGTCTGATGGTTCTCAGATCGTAAAAGACAGGAAGGGACATATAGTGGCAAAGATGCCTAAAGATGGCTATTATTTTGATAGCATTTATCATCCCCTGAAAAAAATCAATACAATCCAGGAGTTGAAAAAGCAGGACCTTTGTTCAACTATGTGGTCAATGGCACCCGTTGATGAGAAGGCTTTAGGTGATCTACATAAGAGGGTTAAGACTTTATATGAGACAACAGATTATGCTTTGATGTTAAATGGTGCTGGAGGAATTTATGAGTGGGCACAGGATCTAAGAGGCTGGGATGTTTTTATGATGGATCTGGCCTCTAATCCTAAATTTGCCGGGTATCTACTGGATATATTAGTTGAGGAAAATATAAAACGACTGGAAAAAATCTTGCCCATGGTAGAAAGCTATGTACAGATTATCCAGGCAGGAGATGACTTGGGACTGCAAGATGGTCCCCAGCTTTCTCCAGAGTTATATAGAAAGATAGTAAAACCCAGGCATAAGAAGCTATATCAGTATGTAAAAAAATACTCCAGTGCCTATCTTTTCCTTCATACCTGTGGTTCAGTATATGAGTTCATACCTGATTTCATTGAGATGGGCGTGGACATTTTAAATCCTGTACAGGTATCGGCAAGGAATATGGATACTGGAAGGCTAAAGCGAGAGTTTGGGAAATATATAACTTTCTGGGGTGGAGGATGTGATACTCAGAAAGTTCTTCCCTTTGGAACGCAAGAGAAGGTCACCGAAGAGGTAAAGCGACGGACAGAAGACCTTGCACCAGAAGGAGGATTTGTATTCACACAGGTACATAATATCCAGGTAGGTGTTCCCCCCGAGAATATTATAGCCATGTACAATGCCGTAAAGAGTTACGGGAAATATTAAATTTAGGAATTGTCATAATCTAAGTGTCTCCAATTTCACCGCCTGGCAGCTTATGAAGGCACTTTCAATAAGTGAGAGATGTCGATGGTCTAAATTTGTCTGTCTTCAACCCCAGTACAGCCTTGTGGTAAGGGATATCGAGCGGGAGATACTACCTCACCGCTTTATCAGCTACTTCGCACGGTAGTTAGCCAAATTCTAAGTGGTTTTCGTCGTTTTTTAAAAGTTGTCAATTTTTTTGTCTTAAACGTAAAGGGTAGGGACATTTTCTTAAAGGGTGGCAGGGAAGCAGAATATTCATCACTTTTTCTTTTAAGGTTGCTCGTGGTTTAATTATGTGGACTTCTTCGCTAAGGAGGTCAACCTCCTTTACTGCCTCGCCGAGATCCAGGTAATGGCCGTTTCTTTTATTGCGAAGTTGTAGATCCTCTGTCAGGTAAAGATATATGTCGCCAGGAGTGGCGCGTTTGAGTTGGAGGGTTAGTTTCTCTTCCTCTATCTTTTGGATAACAGGCTGATATATAGAATAAAACCAGTCATGGGCGGCATCTTTAATGGATACCTCTCTTATCATTTTATTGGTTAGATATTGTTGATGCAGGTCTATCTGCCAGATAAGTCTATCATATCCACTGGGTCGCGAGAGAAAAACCTCGCCTGTATCCATCTTCTGTTCAAAGTTGAATTTCCTTAAATATAAAGCATTTTCAGGAGAGTCTTTCGCTGGCAGATATTCAATGATCTGAGCATCAACATATTCTTGTCCCATTTCCTTTCCGGCAGAAATGCGGTGGTGACCATCCACCACGTAGTACTCATCCTTAATTTTATAAAGTTCCACCGGAGGAAGAATTACGCCGCCTTCTAGTGCTCTTTTTATGGAATTATATCTATAGTGGGTATTATTCTTAGCTCTAAATTTAAATTTAGGATCAAAGTCGAGGCATCTACCTACGCTTCCTACTATCCTATCTATCTTCGTCGGGCGAATGCCTAGATCCACCGTGCTTAACAGATTCTGCTTACGGCGTTCCTCATCGAAACATTTGAGGCCCAAAGGTTTTTCTGCAAGCCCTTTTGTAATTTTAGCTATTGGACGCATTCAGTTTCACCTCATAAGAGTTTGGAGAGAAGCCTATGAAGTATAGTAGATTTTTTCCACAAGTCAAGCCCTCCAACCGGGCAGTGAGCTTAAAATCTGTATCCTTGATAGTGCCAGGAGAACATTGGTATTCAGGAGAATTATACGCGTATCGAGGGAAAGAATCCCAAGATTCTCTTGACAGTGGAGGCTTCAGACTTATAATTGAAGTGTCTATGAATTCTTCGGTGGGTGGGATGCATGAGCCATTTAGGGCGAAAAAGACTCATCTGGCTAAAGTTTGTGCCGGTGATTTTGTTAATCTCGAGTTTAACCGGCTGTGTTCCCTATGTTAGACGTCGAGTTCTAGTGAGACCCCCTTTAATGGATCTTGGCCAGAAACGCGTCATCATAGGAAAATTTGGAGGAAGTGAATTAGGCATTAGTTTAGAGGCAAGACAAATTCTAATTCAGAAGCTTAAAGCAGTTGCCTTAACTCTGATAGAAAGACCCAATCTGGGAATTGAAAACCTACCCATTAAAAATGAGGAAGGAGATTTAGTTATTCTCGGTGAAGCTACCTACTATTATGTAGATACTTACCTGGGTCCACCAGAGAGATCTTCCTCTGAACTCTCCAACCAGATATGGTATACCTGGGCTACTCGTCAAACTACCACGGTGACAGTTAATCTTTTTCTTAAATTAGTTGATGCCAAAACCGGCAAAATTATACTGTCAAAGCAATGTGTGGGTAAGATACAGAATTGGACTTCCTTAGATATTCCTTGGAAAGAAGAAACTGCCCCACCCCAGATTTTCCTACCCGAACCTGTAACGAGTGATGTATTTGAATATCGTCAGATTGCTATTGAAAGAGCAGTCTCTGAGTTTTGTAGTCAATTTATGCCGGTCTATAAGTGGAAATGGGAAAAAGAAGCACTTGGTGAATGAGAAGAATTGACAGAATTCTTTCTCCCGGATATTATAAAATCCCAGGCAAGAAAACCCCCGAATTTATTCGTTGCCTTGACCTTTTGTTGTTTTTTGCTATACTATAAACACTATGGAATATAAACATTCTCGTAATCAGGTATTTTTGATTAACTACCATCTTGTTTGGTGTCCTAAAAGAAGAAAGGAAGTGCTTGTTAATAAAATAGCTAAACGTCTTAAAGAAATTTTTAATCAAGTAGCTAAAGAGAAAGATATAGATATTTTAACTCTTGAAGTAATGCCTGACCACCTGCACTTGTTCGTTTCTTGTCAACCTCAAATGACTATTCATAAGCTTGTCAAAGCATTTAAAGGAAGAAGCTCAAATATTCTTC
>Ga0307438_1000159_pt1 | contig 56320 bp, 67 predicted proteins | sample SalMarWE160110MG_FD_202144 | JGI IMG/M metagenome (GOLD analysis project Ga0307438, IMG submission 202144) | Salt marsh sediment microbial communities from the Plum Island Ecosystem LTER, Massachusetts, United States - WE1603-110 | ecosystem: Environmental > Aquatic > Marine > Intertidal zone >... | reverse complement strand
GGCGCTGGTGTGGTTGCTACGGAGCACCGCTCCGCTGGGAGTGTACCGGGCGCAGGCAAAGCAGTTCGATGCTCAGCGGACGCTGGAGGACGTTCGGGTGTTGGCGTCTCCCGAGTTCGGGGGACGTGAGACGGGCATGCCGGGGGAGGAGTTGACTGCCGAGTACATCGCCGGGCGGATGGAGGAGATCGGGCTGTTTCCCGCTGGCGAAAACGATACGTACATCCAGGCCTTCCCCAGTCCACGCTTCCACCTGGCCGAGGTGCCCCGTCTGGAGATACTGGATGACCGGGGCGAAGTAGTCGAAGCACTGGCTTATAGGCAGGACTTCGTCGAGTACGCCGGCCCTTTCCAGACCTACGGCGAAAGCGATGGCCCGGTCGTCGGCCTGGTCACCGGCCCCGACCCGGGCACGCTTGCGGGGGACCCTTATGGCCTCGGCAATCGCGATCTCTACGACAAGGTGATCCTGGTACGTGAGGCGGAGATGGAGCGCATCAACATAGGTGCCGCAGCCGGTGCGTTGGTTGTCAGTGATAATGCGCTCACGTTTCAGCGCAAGTATCTCTTCCTCAGCGAGATAGGGTATAGCACACCGACGCCTGTGATGTTCATCACGCCTGGGGTGGCTGAGCGGCTGCTGGTCACGGCGGGCAGCAGTCTGGCCCAACTGGAGGAGATGGCGGCCGGCCTGCAGCCCGGCGAGGTCGCGTTGACGAGCACAGGTGTGACGGTACATCTGGCGACGACTGTGGACGAGGACTTGAGTGACGAGTACTACAACGTCATCGGGTTCATCCCCGGTACTGGCGCCGCGATGGGGCCGGGGAAGGGAAAGGGACTGGATAACCAGGTCATCATGGTCAGCGCCTACTACGACGGCCTGGGCGTAGGCCCCGACGGCACGCTCTACCCCGGGGCCAACGACAACGGTAGCGGTGTGGCGGCGATGCTGGAGATGGCCCGCGTCCTCAAGGAAGCCCCCTACCAGCCCAAGAAGACGGTCGTCTTCGTCGCCTGGGCCGGGGGGGAACGGAGTGAGGGCCTGAGCGTGAGCAATGTCATGAACGCCAAAACCGGCTTCAGGTTGTTGGCCATGGAAGGGGTGATCGAACTGAGCGGTGTGGGGGCGGGCGATGGGAAGGGAATCGCGCTGGGCCAGGGGAGCAGTTTCCGGCTGGTGCAACTGTTTCAGAAGGCGGCGGGCTGGTTGGGCGTCTCCACGACCACGCGGGGGCGAGGTCCCCATTACGGCATGTTTGCCAGACCAGGCTTTGGTGGGCGATCCGCGCTGACCGCTTACGTGAGTTGGGACGGCTCAGACCGGACGGCTCACACGCCGGAGGACACCTTCGAGACGATAGACCCCAGGAAACTGGAGCAGATCGGTCAGACGACGCTGCTGGCGCTGACCGTGCTCAGTCGTGAAGTGGATTATTGATGAGACAGGTTTTTACCATGGGGTCACGGAGGACACAAGTCATTTCTAACTTGCATTCTCATCCTATCCGTGCTAAAATGCCCTTACTTGTCAATCCTTATCAGCCTGCTGGAATCCTGATCGCTGCATTGTTTATTGGATATGCACTTCGATATCCTTACCCTTTTCCCCTCGATGTTTCACGGTCCTTTGGATGAGAGCATCCTGAAACGGGCCCAGGAGAGCGGCCGTCTCTCCATCATGCTCCACAACATCCGCGATTACGCGATCGATAAGCACCACGTAACCGACGATGCTCCCTACGGTGGGGGAGGTGGCATGGTGATGAAGCCGGAGCCCATCTTTGCCGCCGTCGAAGCGATCCTATCCTCCCCCCCCGGCTGTCGGGGGGGGCTGGGGGGGGGCGCGGGTGTGCCGATCATTCTCCTGACCCCCCAGGGTCGCCTCTTTACGCAGACCATTGCCGCCGAACTGTCCCATCACCAACGCATACTCCTCTTATGTGGGCGATACGAGGGGGTGGACGAGCGGGTGCGCCAATATCTGGCGACCGATGAAATCTCCATCGGTGACTACGTGCTCACCGGTGGCGAGTTGGTGGCGATGATCATCATTGACGCCGTGACGAGGCTGCTGCCGGGCGTGTTGGGAGACCCCGGCGCTACTTTTGAGGATTCCCACGCTCGCGGGCTGCTGGAAGGGCCACACTACACTCGCCCTCCCGTCTTTCGGGGCTGGGAGGTACCGGAGATACTCCGTTCCGGGAACCACGCCGCCATCGCCCGCTGGCATCGTGAGCAGGCCCTGCGTCGCACTTTTGAGCGTCGCCCTGATCTCCTGGCGCAGGCCGATTTGACCCCGCAGGATCGAGAGTTCCTGGCGCGATTGGTGGAGCGGATTGAACCTTTTGGGGCCGATAAGAGTATATAAAGTGGGTCAGTATGCCTGGAGGGTAAATGACCGCGCAGCACACGGATGGCTGGTTCGTCGCTCGTGTTCGAGACGGCGACCTTGAGGCCCTGGGTGAACTGTACGAGAGGTATAAAACACAGGTCTATCGGACTGCCCTGGCGGTCACCCACAATGAGAGGGCGGCTGAGGACATCCTCCAGGAGGCTTTCCTCCGGGTTTATACCTATGCCCACCGCATTGACGAGACCGTGCCGTTGGGGCCGTGGCTGTACCGCGCCACGGTTAATCTGTCCTACAGTTGGGCAAGCCGGGGTAAGCGGTGGCTACGCTTCCTCCAGGACGCGCTTGGCCGCTGGATATCGCTTGCTCAGTGGCATCCCGAGGCAGCGGTAGAAGAGCGGGAACGGCGACAAATCTTGCAGCAGGCGATTGATGCATTACCTGCCAATCACCGCGCCGTCATCATCCTGCATTACCTGGAGGGGCTGAGCCTGAAAGAGATTGCCTACGTGATGGACGTTCCGGAAGGGACGGTCAAATCCCGTCTCCACTATGCCCGTGAGAGGCTGAGGAGAGCCGTTTTGGAGCAGGAGCGCAGGTTAGTGCCCGAGGTGGCGTATGACTTCACGTAGAGATGTGCTTGAGAGGTGTTCCACAGACGAACTGGATCGCTTGATCCGGTGGACTTTGTACGATAGTGTGAGTCGGGCGCAACCGCCAGTTTGTGTGTGGGAGAGGATCGAACAGAGGGTACAGCGTCGGGTGACCGGCAGGGCAGTGCAATGTGTGCTGGCCGGCGTGTGGGAGGGAGTCAAGCGGAATGTACTGGGTCGAATGACCAGCAGGACCAGGCGGTATGCATACAGCGGTGGCTCTTACCAGCCCGTGGGAGTATTTGGCGTTTGGGAAAGTCGTGTTTCTCTGTCGTTGGTCTGTATTGTCGAACAGCAAACGCCCATTCTGCGGCTTGGTTGGGCTATTTGACATTTGTCGTCAATAGGCTATAATCCTGGTGCTTAAGTTTATCAAAAGGAGGTCTCATACGTGGCTAATCTGCTCGAGGTCAGGGATCTTAAGACACAATTCTTCACCCAGGATGGCGTCGTACACGCAGTGAACGGCATCTCCTACGACCTGCAGGAGGGAGAATGTCTGGGTATGGTTGGCGAGAGCGGTTGTGGCAAGAGCGTAAGCGTCCTCTCGATAATGCGCTTGATCCCCGACCCGCCGGGTAAGATTGTGGGCGGTGAAGTACGCTTCCATGGGCAGGATTTGTCAAAACTGCCCGACGAGGAAATGCGTCATATCCGTGGGGCGGAAATGGCGATGGTCTTTCAGGAGCCGATGACCTCGCTCAATCCGGTTCTGACAATAGGCTTCCAGATCATGGAGGCCCTGCAATTGCATCAGGGTATGAATGCTAGAGAAGCCCGTGAGCGAACGGCCGAGTTGCTGGCTATGGTTGGTATCCCCCAGGCGGCCGATCGTTTGGATGATTATCCCCACCAGTTCTCCGGCGGCATGCGGCAGCGTGCCATGATTGCTATGGCGCTTTCCTGCAATCCATCACTTCTGATTGCCGACGAACCCACGACCGCCCTTGATGTGACTATCCAGGCACAGATTGTGGACCTGGTAAAGCGGCTCCAGGAGAAACTGGGGATGGCAGTAGTGTGGATCACCCACGATTTGGGTGTTATCGCTCGCCTGGCGGAGCGGGTGATCGTTATGTATGCCGGCTACATTGTGGAGGAGGCCGGGGTGAAGGATTTGTACGGCTATCCGCGCCATCCATACACCATCGGGCTGCTGGGTTCACTCCCCCGGCTGGACGCGGCACCAGGCACCAAACTGACCTCCGTGCGAGGGCAACCACCCGATCTGGTTTTTCTGCCGCCTGGGTGTCCCTTCGTGGCTCGTTGTGACTATGCCACAGAACGCTGTAAGCATGAGATGCCTTCGCTGGAGGCGGTGGGTATTGGGCACAAAGTGGCTTGTTGGGAAAAAGACAAAACGGAAGGAATAAGACCACATGGAAGATAAAGTCCTGGTCCGGGTAGAGCACCTTAAGAAGTATTTTCCCATTACAAGAGGCCTTATCTTTTCACGCCACGTTGGCGATATCAAAGCGGTAGATGACGTCAGTTTTGACGTCTACCGTGGTGAGACATTGGGCCTGGTGGGAGAAAGTGGATGCGGCAAGACAACCACAGGGCGGACGATTGTCCAACTTTATCGCCCCACAGCGGGCCGCATCTACTACGATGGTCAGGACCTGGTACAGATGCGCGGGAGTGAATTGCGGCATATGCGGCGCAGAGTGCAGATTATTTTTCAAGACCCTTATGCCTCACTTAACCCCCGCCTGACCGTAGGGGCTATCGTCGGCGAACCTCTGGAGATCCATCGCGCTGTACGGGGCAAAGAGATGAGGGAGCGGGTTGAGGAGTTGCTGCAACTTGTGGGCCTGGACCCTTACTTCATCAACCGGTATCCGCATGAGTTCTCCGGCGGACAGCGACAGCGCATTGGCGTGGCCCGTACTCTGGCTCTTGATCCGGAGTTCATCGTCTGCGATGAGCCTATCTCCGCGCTGGACGTCTCCATCCAGGCTCAGATCGTGAACCTGCTGGAGGAATTGCAAGAGAGGCTGGGCTTAACCTACCTGTTTATTGCCCACGACCTGAGTATGGTGCGCCATATTAGTGACCGTGTGGCGGTGATGTATTTGGGCAAGATCGTGGAGTTGACTGATCGCAATACATTATATACCGATCCGTTACATCCTTACACACAAGCCCTATTGTCGGCTGTGCCAATCCCTGATCCAGTGGTCGAAGAGAAACGGCAACGGATCATTCTGGAGGGAGACGTGCCCAGTCCGGCCAACCCGCCGCCTGGATGCAATTTCAACCCCCGCTGTCCGGTGGCGATGGACGTATGCTCTGAGGTAGAGCCGGAGTTCATCGAGGTCGAGCCAGGACACTTTTGTGCCTGTCACCTGGTACAGTCAGCCGTTAGCAGTTAGCAATCAGCAGGTAGCAGCAAGAAAGGAGGTGGTGCGCAGGGGGGAAACATCACGCCGGGGCGGAGAAATCCTGCCCAGAAACTGTGTCGTACACGACTAACTTTAGTTCAGTAAGGAGGAGAAAATGCTTAGCAAGAAGTGGTATGCTTTGGTAGCCGTGCTGGTGATCGGAGGCACGCTGTTGGCGGCTTGCGCTCCGGCGCCGGAGGCAGTGGTGGTTACCGTTGTGAAGGAGGTGGCGGGTGAGACCGTGATAGAAGAGGTGGTCGTCACCGCCACGCCGCCCCCGCCGGAAAAGGAGATGCGGACGAACGTCCTGCACCTGAACTTCGGCCCCGGCGACGTTCCGACCCTTGACCCCGCTCTCTCCACCGACACCAGTTCGGTGCAGGTCGTGGATGAGATCACTGTCGGCTTGACCCGGCTGAACGAGGTGACGTTGGAACTGGAGACGGGTATGGCCGAAAGTTGGGAAGCCTCCGACGATGGCCTGACCTACGTGTTCAAGATCCGTCAGGGCATCCCCTGGGTGCGCTGGAACGGCACCGAGGTGGAGGAAGTAACGGACGACGAGGGCAACGTACGCTACGTGAACGCGCACGACTTTGAGTATGGCATGAAGCGGACCTGCAATCCCGAAACCGCTTCCGACTACGCTTACGTGCTTGGCTTCGCCCTCACGGGTTGCAACGAGTTGCTAGAAGCCGAGGGCTTTGCCGACATGAGCGACGAGGAGAAGCAGGCAGTAATTGACGGCGTGGCAGCCACGGCGCTGGACGACTACACGCTGGAAGTGGGCTTCACCACCCCGGCCATCTACAACCTAAACATCGGTGGCATGTGGGTGGCCCACGCTCAGCCCCAATGGCTGATCGCGGAGAAGGGCGACCGCTGGAGCGAACCTGGTTTCAACCAGAGTTACGGCCCCTACGCACTGAAGGAGTGGGTGCATGACTCCACGCTCACTCTCATCAAGAATCCCTTCTGGCCCGGTATAGATAGCGTTCCCGTGCCGCAGGTTGACGAGATCCAGTTCGCTATGTTGGATGCGTCCCCAGCCTTCGCCGAGTACGAGGCGGGTAACCTGGACGCGACCAACGTGCCGATCGCTGACCTGGATCGTGTCAAGACCGACCCAGTGCTGTCGGAGGAACTCGTCATCGCGCCGAGCGGATGCACCTACTACTACGGCTTCAACACCTCCAAGCCGCCGATGGACAACGTTCACATGCGCCGTGCCCTCTCGCACGCCGTCGACCGTCTGGGGCTGGTCGAGAACGTCACCAAGGGCGGGCAGGAACCGGCGCAGTGGTTCTGCCGGCCTGGTATGGCGGCCTGCCCAACGATGGAGAGCCATCCCGACTGCGGCATCAAGTCTGACCCGGAGGCAGCCAAGGCAGAGTTGCAGGCCTACATGGATGAGATGGGCTACTCGTCGGTGGACGAGATCCCCGAGATCATCCTGATGTACAACACCTCCGAGGGCCACCAGCGCATCGCCGAGGCCATCTCCGAGATGTGGAAGGAGACGCTGGGCATCCAGGTGACTGTCACCAACCAGGAGTGGAAGGTCTACCTGAAGACACTGCAGGAGGACTCCCCGCAAGTCTGGCGGCTGGGCTGGTGCCTCGACTATCCCGATGCCAACAACTGGACGAAGGAGGTCATGGCCATCGGTGGTCACGAGGAAGCCTCCACCCAGTGGCGCAACGAGGAATTCAGTGCCCTTTGCGCGGAGGCTGCTCTGGAGCACGATCTGGCCACACGTCAGGATATGTACGCCGAGGCGGAGACGATCCTGTGCTACGAGGATGCGGCCATCATCCCGATCTACTGGTACACCAGTGTTGGTGTGACCAAGCCCTACGTCAATCGCACCTTCTCGCAGCATGGCCACGAAGCCTACGAGAAGTGGAGCCTGAATCTGGAGATAGAGTAGGATAACAACACTGCACCAAAGTTGAGGGGCAGGGCTTTTCAGTGAGGGTCCTGCCCCTCACAGAGAAAGTAAGCTTTCAGACCTCCGAGGTTTCGATCCCAGACATATGTCACGGCAAGAAAGAGAAACAAAGGCCGTCTAGGCATATCAAGGAAACCTCGGAGGTTTTGGGAGCGGTTCTATACAGTCATCTGAATGCATACAGCATACCAAAGGAGAGTTGCCCAATGGGTCGCTATGTTGTAAGACGGTTCTTGTGGATGCTGGTGGTGCTCCTTTTCGTCTCATTGATCACCTTTGCCATGGAACATGCTGTGCCTGGCGGCCCCTTTGATCGAGAGAAGAAACTGCCGGAAGAAATCATCAGAAATTTAGAAGCGAGGTATCACCTGGATGAACCGTATTGGAAGCAGTATGCTCTCTATCTCCAGGATGTCCTGGTGCCGCGTATCACTACAGAACAGCCCATCTCTATGTTAGACGAGTCCCTGATTAACGTTAAATTGGGGGGAGATCGTTACCTGCGCTGGATGAACTTCGGTCCCTCCTATAGTTCCCGCAGCCGCACGGTGAACGACATCATCCGAGAGCAATTGCCCGTCTCAATTCAGTTGGGCATCCTGTCTATGATCATCGCCCTTTTGATTGGTCTGCCGATGGGCATCCTGGCGGCGCTAAAGCAGAACACCGCGTGGGATTACCTGGGGATGGGCGTTGCCATCTTCGGAGTCTCGGTGCCGGTGGTAGCGATGGGGCCTGTGCTGGTGTGGCTCTTTGGCGTGGCACTGAAATGGCTGCCGCCCACTGGTTGGGGGGCCAAGCCGCCGTATCTCCTGTTCTTCATTCCCCGCGATCTCTTCTCCTGGGAGTTCTGGAAACACGCTCTCATGCCAGCCTTCGCGGTGGGTACAGGCTACTCGGCCATCATCGCTCGCCTGACCCGGGCCAGCCTGCTGCAGGTCATTCACGAGGACTATATCCGCACAGCCCGCGCCAAGGGACTGGCGGAGCGGGTAGTCACTACACGGCACGCTTTGAGGAATGCGCTCATTCCAGTCGTGACTATATTGGGGCCGATGTTCGCAGCCGTATTGACCGGATTGTTTGTGGTAGAGACGGTCTTCGGCATTCCAGGGCTGGGGAGGTACTTCATCACGAGCATCACCAACCGTGACTACCCGGTCATTATGGGGACCATTCTACTTTATGCGATATTCCTGGTGCTCGCCAACGTGGTGGTGGACATCACGTACGCGTGGCTGGACCCGCGGATCCGGTACGAGTAATTGCAAACCCTTGCGAAGGTTTGGCAGCAGCGTTCAAGCCAATAGTATCTTCGCCAGCAGAGAATGGTCTCATTGCCAAGGCCGTTCCCAACCTTCGCAAGGGTGGTTCGAGCAATATTCGGTTTTGTAGGAGGTGACAGGTGACGGTTTCGGAGATGGCAGTACCTGAGCGGCGCAAGACAGCCAGTCTGTGGAGTGACGCCTTTTACCGGTTGGGCCGCAATAAAGCAGCCATTGTTGGGGGTACGATGGTTGTCTTGCTCGCTCTGACGGCGATTTTCGCTGCGCAGATTGCGCCCTATTCCTATTCTGAACAGGATCGGAATCAAACAGATGCTATGCCTGCCTGGCTGATATCATTGTTTCCTACGACCAGGCCCTACGCGAAGGTCAGTGACCAGTTCTCAATAGGGGCCGACTACGTGGGCCGTGATTTGTTGAGTCGCATCATCTACGGCGCTCAGATATCTTTGTCCGTGGCTTTCGTGGGCCCGATCATTGCCTTGCTGGTGGGCGCGGTGTATGGCTTGATCTCGGGCTTCTTCGGAGGGAGGGTGGATAATTTCATGATGCGCGTCGTGGACATTATGTATGCTTTCCCCACGATGCTGCTGATCATTCTGATGATGGCTTTCTTCCGCTCCACCTTCGCCGAGAGCGACCCGGGATCTTTTGCCTACTTGATGAACACCATTGACCGGCGTTTCGGTGGCATGCTGTTCATCTTCATTGGCATCGGCATCACAGCCTGGATGGGTACGGCGCGCCTGGCGCGGGGCCAGGTGCTCTCGTTGCGGGAGCAAGAGTTCACGCTGGCGGCGCGGGCGATGGGGGCCGGCAATGGGCGCATCATCTTTCACCACCTCCTGCCCAATGTTCTTGGCCCTCTGGTGATAACGGTGACGCTGGCCATCCCCGGCTACATCTCGACCGAGGCGTTCTTGAGTTTCATCGGCCTGGGGGTGAACGCGCCGACGCCGAGTTGGGGTTCGATGATCTCCGACGGGGCGCAGGCCATCCGCACCTATCCGCACCAGGCCATCATCCCTGCGGCGGCGCTGTCCCTCACGATGTTTGCCTTCAATTTCCTGGGCGATGGGTTGCGCGACGCGCTGGACCCGCGCCTGCGCGGTGTGCAGTAGCCGGGTTAGCAGTCAGCAGTCAGCAGTTAGCGGTCAGTGGGCGGCGGTGCAAGTGTGCCGCCGCCCGCTTTTGTAACTCTCTACACCATATCCTGGAGTCTTCCATGTCTAAAGTTCAAACCTTCGCCGAGTGCGTGATTACGAACATTGAGCGGGTGATCGTCGGCAAGCGGGACGTGGTAGAGTTGGCCGTGGTTGGCCTGCTTTGTCAGGGACATCTGCTGATTGAGGATGTGCCCGGAGTGGGCAAGACGATGCTGGCACGTAGCCTGGCGCGCTCGCTGGGGTGTTCGTTCCGCCGTATCCAGTTCACCCCCGATATGCTGCCCAGCGATATAACCGGGGTCTCTATCTTCAACCAGGCCAATCGCCAGTTTGAGTTTCGGCCAGGGCCGGTGGTGGCTCAGGTTGTCCTTGCCGACGAGATTAACCGCGCTACGCCCAAGACGCAGGCCGCCCTGCTGGAGGCCATGGAGGAGCGTCAAATCACCGTGGACGGCGTGACACGCCCCCTGCCGAGACCGTTTATGGTGCTGGCAACTCAGAACCCGATTGAGTACGAGGGCACTTTCCCGCTCCCCGAAGCCCAACTGGACCGCTTCCTGCTGCGCATCCGGCTGGGGTATCCTGCAAAGAAGGATGAGATCCGCATCCTGGAACGGCAGCAATTTCACCACCCGCTGGAGGATCTGGAGCAGGTGGTCTCGGCGGAAGAATTGTGCCAGGCGCAAGAGGCAGTGAAGGCGGTGTACGTGTCGCCGGCCATTGAGGATTATCTCGTGGAACTGACGCGCCAGACACGGCAACATCCTGAGGCCTATCTGGGTGCCAGTCCGCGCGGTAGTCTGACCTTGTACCGGGCCGGGCAGGTGCGGGCGGCCATTCTGGGGCGGGACTTTGTGCTGCCGGACGACATCAAGGCTCTGGCGTTGCCAGCCCTGGCCCATCGCGTGATCCCAGGCCCTGCGGCGCGCCTGCGAGACGTGACTGCCGAGCGCATTGTACAGGAGATCGTGGAAAAGGTGCCGGTGCCCGGCGGGGATCTGACTGGTGAGGGATAGAGTAAGAATCCAGCACCGGCTCTTCAGGCCGGTGATGACCGCCTCGTTACGTGTAGTGCTGGGGTTGCTTGGCCTCAGTTTGCTGGCCCTGGTAGTGACCGGCTCGCCCATTTACTCTCGCCTGAGTTATCTATGGGGATTTCTACTGGTGGGAAGTTGGCTCTGGGCTGTGCTGGCGCTGCGAGGGGTACAGATACGACGTGAGGCGCGCACCCGGCGTGCCCAGGTGGGACAAGTATTTCAAGAGCGGTTCGAGGTTCAAAACGGCAATCGCCTGTCACGCCTGTGGCTGGAAGTGCGCGACCAGGCGGCCTTGCCTGGTTCGCAGGGGTCGCGTGTGCTCGTCATGCTTCGGGGACGGCAACGACGGTCCTACGTGGCGCGCACCCGCCTGGTGCGGCGGGGAGTATTTCCCCTGGGGCCAACCATCTTGGCATCGGGGGACCTCTTTGGCCTGTTCCCGGTCAGCCGCACCCTGCCACCGGATGGTTCTTTGCTGGTGTATCCCATAATGGCAGAAGTGCGCGCTTTCCCCAGCCCGCCTGGATTGTTGCCAGGAGGCGAAGCCCTGCGTCGCCGCACGCATCAGGTGACTCCGAATGCGGCGGGGGTACGCGAGTACGCCCCTGGCGATTCCCTGAACCGCATCCACTGGGTGAGCACAGCGCGGCGAGACCGCCTGATGGTCAAAGAATTTGAATTGGACCCCCTGGCCGAGGTGTGGATTCTTCTGGATGCTGCTCGAGATGTGCAGGCCGCATTGCCCTATTCCCCCCCCACCCTGGCTGTAGATGCGTTATGGAGTCCGATGACAGAGCCGGTGTTGCCCCCTTCCACAGAGGAATATGCGGTGAGCATCGCTGCCTCGCTGGGGCAGTATTTTCTGCGCCGCAGGCGTGCAGTAGGGCTGGTGAGTTGCGGCCAATCGCAATCTCCAAATGTGTTGCCCCCTGACCGGGGCGGGCGGCAACTGGGCAAGATCCTGGAAGCCCTGGCCCTGTTGCGCGCCGAAGGGGGTTTGCCTATCTCCGCCCTGGCGACGGCCCAGGCCCAACACCTGCCGCGCGGCAGTACGGTGGTCTTGATCACTCCCTCCGTGCGGGAGCACGTGGCTCTGACTGTGGATCTCCTGTTGCGGCGCGGGTTGCGGCCGGTCGTCGTCTTGCTGAAGGCAGCCTCTTTTGGTGGCCCGCCAGGGACAGAAGCCCTGGCAACTGCTATCGCGGTGCTAGGGGTGCCGGTGTGCCAGGTAGCGAATGGTGCAGACCTGGGAACTGCCTTGAGTATGGCAGCGCCAGATCTGGCGATCCGGCGGGAGCAGGAATGGACCCCATGAGCTCATCGTCCGCACCCCCACACCCCCACACCCCCACATTCACTTCCCGCTGGTGGGACCTGCCCGCCGCCCTTCTGCTGCTGGCTGCTTTGTCTACCGCTGCCACCCGCCTGGTCGTCACCCAGTGGACCGATCACCTGAACCTGGTCTCGATTCTGGCCGGCCTGGGGGTACTGGCCGGCCTGGCCCTGGGCCAGAGTATCTTCTCCCCGCGCCAGGCCACTGCCTTTGCCCTCGTCTACGGCCTGTTCGCTGTCCCCTGGCAACTCGGCCTCACGTTGGGCCATGGCATCCTGTGGACTGAACGATTGATCAGCCTGGCTGGCCGCCTGCTCGTCGCCCTTAGCCAACTGGCGCGGCAGGAGGCCGTGCAGGACCCCCTGCTATTCCTGTCCCTGATGACCAGCCTCTTCTGGACGCTGGGTGTGCACGCTGGCTATAATCTCACCCGCCATGCCCGCCCCTGGCAAGCCATCCTTCCCACTGGCCTCACGCTGCTCATCATCCAAATCAACGACCCTTTCGTGGCCTCCCGCGTCTGGTTCCTGGGTGGCTACCTCCTCTTTAGCATCTTGCTTCTGGCCCGCCTGACCTACCTGCACCACTATGCCCGCTGGGAGCGGGCTCGCGTTTCTCTGCCTCTCTACATCGGCTTTGACTTGACCCGCGTCGCTCTGCTGATCACCGTCTTGCTCGTCCTGGTGGCCTGGACAATACCTGTCCTGGCCGATGTTCTACCTCCTGCCGAGGAAGCCTGGCAGCGCGTCACCCAGCCATGGATCACCACACGCGACCGCCTGAGCAAAGCCTTCGCGCCTCTGCGCCGCACCGTCGGCCTGGTCCGCTACTACGAGTACTATGGCGAGCACCTTTCCCTGGGCCGCGGGAGCGAACTCCCCGAGACCCCCATCATGACCGTCGAGGCCGCGCCCCACGTGGGGGCGCGGTTACCGCGCCTCTACTGGCGTGCCCGCGTCTACGACCGCTACACCGATGCTCAATGGACCAGCACTCTCACTACCACACAGTCTGTCACCCCCGACCACTTCGGCTTGATCTCCCCTGAAGCAGAGGGGCGCTCAACGGTCACCTTCACCTTCACCCTTGCCGTCCCCATTGCAACCCTCTATACGGCTCCCCAGCCGTTGTGGGTCAGTCGCCCCGCCCAGGCTAACCTGGTCTACAATCCCGATGGCACCGCCGATATATCCGCCTTGCACGCTGCCCAGCCCCTGCACGCTGGCGAAACCTACCAGGCCCGCTCTTCCCTCAGTACTGCCACCGTCGCCCAACTGCGCGCGGCTGGCACCGAGTATCCCCTGTGGGTCACCAGCCGTTACCTGCAGATTTCCCCCACCGTTACCGGCGAGAGATTGCGTGTCTCTATGTCATCCGGTGAAGTCACCAGCCGCTACCTGCAGGTTCCTTCCACCGTCACTACCCGCACTCTTGAACTGGCCCGTCAGATCGCCCTTGGCCTGGACAACCCTTACGACATCGCCGCTGCCGTCACTGCCTACCTGCGCACCCACATCCGCTATAGCGAGACCGTCCCCCCCCCGCCCCTCGATCAAGAGCCCCTGGACTGGTTCCTCTTTGACCTGCGCCAGGGCTTTTGCAACTACTACGCCTCCGCCGAGGTCATCTTGCTGCGATCGCTGGGTATCCCCGCTCGCCTGGCCGTTGGCTTTGCCCAGGGTGAGCGCCAGGATGAGGAGGAGGGTGACATCTACCTGGTACGCCAGCACGATGCCCATGCCTGGCCCGAAGTATATTTTCCTGGCCTGGGCTGGGTCGAATTTGAGCCCACTGCCTCCCAATTCCCCATCCACCGCCTGTCGGGTGAGAGTCAGCCCGGTGCTGCGGGAGGCTTCACTGCGCCATTTGGTGGGGACGTTGAAAGTCGCATGGGCGACCGTCTGGAGAGAATCCGGGATGCCGAGGGTGATCTCGTCCTCGATGCTTCTGCCGATGCCGCTCGGGACTTCAGGGAGACCGCGGCTTCCTGGGTTTTATCCCTATCCTTGGGCCTGGTTTTGCTTCTTCTCGTCTGGCGTGCACGCCGCCGGCGTGGACTAGCGCCTCTCCCTGTTCTGCTGGTAGCAGGCTTGAGCCGTCTGGGGCTGGTGGAGCCACCCTCTGCCCTGCGTCGTTGGGCCTGCCGCGTCGCCCTGGCTCCTCTGGAGCGCGCCTACCTGGAGCTCGACTATGCCCTGGCCCGCCTGGGAGCCCCCCCTGACCCCGCTGACACACCGGCCGAACGCGCAATAGCCTTAACCTGCTTGCTCCCTGCGGCCGCGGGTCCCGTCCAGCGGTTGCTGGCCGAATACCAGGCCACGACCTACAGCCCTCGTCCTGGGAATCTCCACATCGCTCAACAGGCTGCTCGTGCCGTCCGCAACCTATCCTGGCGAGCGAGGGCCCGCCGACTCATCGTCCGCCGCCGCTACGGGCAAGCAGTCTCATCTATGTTGAGGGCAACCAGCGAGGGGGGCGGGGGGTGAGTCGTCGCCCTCCGAATTCAAGTTGGACTACCAGCCCAGGATCTCGCGCAGCACCCGCGCCTGCGCCCGGCTCAGATCCACCTCGGCGCCGGTGGTCAGCCGCAGTTTGTGACTTCCTTTGAACCAGGGGATGACTTCTTTCACCCGGCTGAGGTTGACGATGGCAGAACGGTGGGCGCGGAAGAAGCGGGCTGGGTCCAGCCGCGCTTCCAGTTCGGCCAGCGTGCGGCGGATGGGATAGGCCCGGTCCCCCGCGTGGACCATCACCTGCTCACCCTCGACGCCGATCCAGTCTACCTCACCCACGTCCAGCACACGGATGCGGTCGCGGTCGCGCACTGCCAGCCGGGTCAGGTAGCGCCCCTGGGCGGCCAGGCTCTCCAGCAGTGGGCCGAGCCGTGCGGCGAAACTCTGCTCCTCGACCTGTGCCTCCTGGGCGCGGCGGACTGCCTTTTCCAGCCGCTCCCGGCTGAAGGGCTTGAGCAGGTAATCCAGCGCGTTGATCTCGAAGGCGCGGATAGCGTACTCGTCGTAGGCGGTGACGAAGATGACCGGCGGCGGGTCTGCCAGCGCCTCAATGACCCCGAAGCCGTCCAGTCCCGGTATCTGGATGTCGAGAAGCACCAGGTCGGGCTTCTCCCTCTCGATCATCTCCACCGCCTGGACGCCGTCCTCGGCCTCGCCCACAATTTCGACGGTCTCAATGTCCTTCAGCATGCGGCGCAGGCGCTCCCGCGCTGGAGGTTCGTCGTCCACAATGAGCGTGCGCATTGGCATCGTCTCACCTCATTTAGTCACTACCATCCTCTTGTTGTGCTCGCTGGCCCACTAACCAGGCCACCGGTGCCAGCACCGCCGGCAGGATCAGGTTGAACGCCATCAGGGCCGGATATGCTGACCAGCCAATAATTGCCACTTCCACCACGTGCACCGCCAGCCCCACGAGTCCTCCCATCACTGCGGCCCAATAATCGTGCTGCCGCCAGCGCCACAGTAGAACTGCATAGAGCACGAGGCCGATGAGGGGCCCGCCCGTTTGCAGCAGGGCTAGAAAGACCGCGTTTGTTACCACCAACGCCGCCAGCAAACCCAGGGCGACCCGGGCCAGCAGCGGTCGCTCTGTTCTGCTCACATCCTTCCTCCCGCCGGGATTCTGACGGTGACTACAGTGCCCTGGGGTTCGTTGGTCATAATCTCCAACCCATGCTCCGCGCCATAGGTTTTCCGCAACCGTTCATCTACGTTGCCCAGGCCGAGGCCCTCACCCTCCCCCAACCCTCTCCCTCTCCCACGCTCCCTCCCCCAATGTTGGGGGAGGGCCGGGGTGGGGGCTGGAGAGGGAGGGGACCAGGGGGTGGGAGAGGGCATCCCCGGCCCCAGATCAGCGATGGCGATCAGCACCTCATCACCGTGGGGTCGAACGCGGATGGTCAGGTCTACGCTGCCATCGGCTCCCCGGCCATGCCGGATCGCGTTCTCCACCAGTGGTTGGAGGATCAGACTGGGCACGGGCACGTCCAATACCTCTGGCGCAACTTCGCGGGTGACGCGCAGCCGCTCGCCGAAGCGGGCCCGCTCAATCTCCAGATAACTCTCCACGAAGGCCAGTTCCTCCTCCAGCGGCACCAGTCCTCGCTCGCTGCCGGCCAGCACGTAGCGGAACATCTCGGCCAGTCGCTCGACCATCGCCTCGGCCTGCGCGGAGTCGGTGTGGATCAGTTGGGCAATCGTGTTCAGTGTGTTGAAAAGGAAATGGGGGTTGATCTGCGCTTTGAGCGCCTTTAACTCCGCCTGCGTCGCTAGCGCCCGCAGTCGCTCTTCCAGCAATTCTCTCTCCTTCAACTCGCGGTAGAAGCGCAAAGCATACATGGCGGAGTGGACGGTCAGGAACCCGATGAAGATCGTCCACATGGTGAACCAGGCTATGGTAGGCTCGACGACGAAGCCGAAGATGCGGCCGCAGGCAAACAAGGCTAGCAGCGCGCCCAGGATGTGTTCGAGCAACGAGAAGGCGATCTCCAGGCCCAACTGCCAGTCGCGGGGCAATCTCTCGAGCCGGGGGTGGAGAAATGCCTGGTCCAACGTGTAGAGGACGTAGATCGTGCCGCTAATCGCCAGGCCGGTGATGAATGAAACCGGATAGTTCCCGGTTGCGAAACCCACCCCCAGGCTAAAGGCGATAGCAGGCAGAATGATCTCTGTCAATGTGCGCACGATGATGCGCTTGGGCCCGCTTGCTTTCTGCTTTGTCATCGGTCGCCTGCTCGTTGGGCGAAGGTCTCCCGACCGAGCCCCATCCGGCGACGGTCAGGAGACCTTGCCGAACAATGGTATGGCTGCTTTGTCATCGCCTTCTCTTGTGTTGTAGTGCTCACCCTATCTTATGCGCAAGCACACGCGATGTCAAATCGGCGGCATTACCCAGCTGCCTTCACTGAGCCACGTCACTCTCCACGAGCCGCTTCAGTTGGGCCAGAAAACCCCGAACCGCCCGGGCCGCTCCCCGCTGCACGAACAGCCGGTCCACGAGCCATCTGCCTTTACTCGACCTTCTTGCCCTTTGTGGCTATGCCCTGCTGGCGGCGGCGGTGCAGTCCCCCATCAGCCCTGCCAGGATACCCCGGCCGCGCTCGTAGTGGGCCAGGCGCAGGCCATGTTCGGCCAGGCAGGCGTGCAGCGCTCTCTCCTCCAGTTGGTCCAGCCGGGGCAACAGGCATCCTAGCAGACGGCCGGCGCGTGGGGATACAACCAGGTCGGTAAACACGAACCACCCGCCCGGCTTGAGTACGCGGGCTGTCTCGGCCACCACCTGACGCCAGCCGCCAGGAATGTGGTGCATTACCTGGAAAGAGAAGATGCCATCGAATTGTGCGTCATCGAAGGGCATTGCCCTGGCATCCACGACGCGGAACGTGACCCGTTCATCGAGGTCAGCCAGCCGCTCCCGGGTCAGCGCCACCTGTGCCGGGTCGTAGTCACTGGCGACCACCCGTGCGCTGTACCGTTCCACCAGCAGCCGGGTCACCGCCCCCTGTCCGCAGCCGATCTCCAGGCAGCGTGGCTCCGGTGGCAGCATCACCCGCTCAAGCAGCGAACCGGCGATGCGGGCGATCCGCTCTGCGTTGGCAGGGGTGTTGACGAATCGCTTCTCCCAACGGGTCAGCCGCATCATCCGCCGCTCGAACCACCCGTCGGAAATGTTTGTGTTCATACTCATTCGCCCTCTCCTCTATTCCCACCTGAAAGTCTTCACCGTGATGGCAAAGCAGCAGATCAGCCAGCCCAGCAGGACGGACAAGTCCTTAGCGTAATTGCCCAGGCCTCCTCCTTCGAGCATCGCACACCGTAAGGCATCAACGAAGTAGGTGAGGGGCAGTGCCTTGGCTACGTGCTGCAACAACCTGGGCATCACGTCCAGGGGGAAGAATGCCCCGCAGATGAAGAGCATGGGCAGGTAGATGGCGTGCGCCGCAGCCGAAGCGGTGTCGGCGTTGTTGATCAGGCTCGCCAGGGCCAACCCCATAGCAGTGAAGGCGAAGACGCCGACGAGCAGCGTTGCCAGGAACCAGGGGACGCTGCCGGCGATCTCGACGCCGAAGAAGAGAACCCCCACGCTGATCAGCAGCAGAACCTGGAACAGGATGACCGTGCTGGCCGTCAGCACCTTTGCCCCCAGCAAGGCCCACGCTCGAAGAGGTGTCCCCCTCAGCCGCTTCAGAATGCCGTCATCGCGCTGCCGGACCAGGGAGGTGCTCAGGTTCAGGAAAGCGGCGGCCATCACCGACATCCCGATCACCCCGGGGAGCAGAAAAGCGACGTAGGAGACGTTCCCAACGCTGGCTTCCTTGTTCAGATAGCCGAAGAGCGACATCATGAGCAAGGGAAAGAGGGCGGTGAAGAACACCTCCTGCTTGTTCCTTAGGAAGAGTTTCAGTTCGACCTCCAGTTGGCGATACAGCACCTTCATTCCCGTATCCTCCTTCCGGTCAACTTGATGAAAACATCCTCAAGGGTTGCCCCCTCGACCCGCAAGTCCCGCAGGGGCAGTCCCTCCCTCTCAGCCAAGGCCATCAATTCCCTGAGCACGGGTTGGGTTTCCCGGACGTAGAGAACGAACTCTCCCCTGCCTGCTTCGAGCACCTTGTCTACGCCTGGGATTGCCTTCAGTCTGGCCGCATCTATCGGGCCGTCGGCCACGAACTCGATTCTGTGCTTGGCGTCCAGGTTGGCCATCAACCGCTTGGGCGTATCCAGGGCGATGATCTTGCCGTGGTTAATGATCGCCACCCGGTCGCAGAGATTCTCCGCCTCCTCGATGTAGTGGGTGGTCAGGAAGACGGTCTTGCCCTTCTCACGGGCGCGGCTGATCCATTCCCAGGCAGCGCGCCGAGACTGGGGGTCGAGGCCGGCAGTGGGCTCGTCCAGGAAGAGCAACTCTGAGTCGTTGATGAGGGTTAAGATGAAGGCCAGCCGCTGCCTCTGCCCGCCGGAGAGTTCGCGGACGAAGGCCCGTTTCTTCTCCTGCAAGCCGATCATCTCCAAGAGCGCCCCCGGGTCTACGGGATTGCGGTAGTAACTGGCAAACAGTCGCAGCAGTTCGCCAACCCTGAGATCCGGATACAGCGACGTCTCCTGGAGCATGATGCCGATGCGCTCCTTCAGTTCGTAGCCGTCCTTGCGGGGGTCGAGGCCCAGCGCCGTTACATTCCCGCTGTCGGGCGTTTTGTACCCCTCGATGATCTCAATGGTGGTGGTCTTCCCGGCCCCGTTCGGCCCCAGGAAACCGAAGGTCTCGCCCTCTTGCACCTCGAAACTGATGCCGTCCACGGCTTTCACGTCGCCGTAGTGCTTGCGCAGGTTGTCAACTGTAATCATGCTCATTTATACCTTCCTGTACTTGCAGAATCGGACGCAGATTGACGCTGATTTCTCGATTTTGTCTGCGTGCATCTGCGTTCTGTTTCTACCCCGTCTCTATGATAGCAGGGTGGGGAGCAGGGGGCAATGATTTCGCGGTGAACGGTCAGATTTGGGGGGTGAAAGGTCGAGGAAAGGCTGGACGCGGGGATATTGTACTCCCAAAGCCGACCAGGGGCAGGCGGGCCGCCTGAAAAGCAGCAAAAGAGGGCCATCACCGGTTATCTTTCTGCGGCCCTGGTTGCGCAAATCATAGCGTGATCTCCCTTGTCTAATCGCCTGATTTGATGTATATTCCTGGGCGTGGCCAGGGTTGCCCTCATCTAGATTGAGACACGTCTTTAGTTCTAGCCCTTGGGGGCACAGGGCGATGTTCAAGCCCTGGCGATAAGCCGGGGGCTGTCATATTGGGGGCAGATGGGATCACCAGGTGGGAATGCTCTTGAGGTAGTCGTCGGCCGGCTGTTGACGCAGCGTGGGTTGACCTTGGCGGTGGCCGAATCGTGCACCGGCGGGCTCATCGGTCATCGTATCACCGACGTCCCCGGCAGTTCGACTTACTACCAAGGATCCATTACGGCCTATTCCTATGATGTCAAGGAACTGCTTCTCCACGTGCGGCACGACACGCTGTACCACTATGGCGCGGTGAGCGAGCAGACGGCATGGGAGATGGCGCAGGGTGTGCGGCGTGCCTTCCGCGCCGATGTTGGCCTGGCCGTGACCGGCATTGCTGGGCCGGGTGGTAGCGCGCCGGGGAAGCCCGTGGGCCTGGTGTACATCGCGCTGGCTGCGCCAGGTGGTGAGTGGGTGAAGCGGCATGTGTGGAGTGGTGACCGCTGGGAGAACAAAACGCGCTCGGCCGAGGCTGCACTCGACCTGTTGCGTCTTTATCTGGAGGGCCAGTTGTGATGGCTGTGAGCGAAGCGACTGCCGTCGAAGCATACTTCGGTATAGCAGGTGAGATCGCTCCTCGTCGCTTCACCTGGCATGGTAGCACGCTGCCGGTGGAAGGGGTGGGCCGCTGTTGGAAGGAGGGGGGCGAGCGTTGCTTTGCTGTCTTGGCGGCGGGCGGACAGCCCTTTGTGTTGCGGCTGGATGGGGAGACGCTCCGCTGGCGGGTATCCCGCGTCTTGGCGCGTGGGCTGGCCGTGTGAAGCGTAGGTGTCAGTAAGCACCTTGTTAGAGGCTCTGGGGGATTAGTCCGTGGTTGCAGCCATGTTATGTGGGGGGCGTGCTCAAAACGGGGTGCGTCCCTTTGAGCCCTACCGTGACCTGGGGCCGGTTGCTGGGTTGATTGCCACTGCTTTCGGCGATAGGTTGGACCCCGCCGGTCAGGTAGTGCTGGATAAGATGTGTCGTTGGGCTCGCTGGGGCCCGTTGCTGGTGTGGTTGTACTGGTCGGGGTGGAGTAGTGCGGCTGTTGTACCGGGCTTTGTGTGGGTCGAGGAAGGGCAGGTGGTGGGCAACGTCTCCCTGCAGCGCGCTCTAAGGTGGGGGGGTTTTCTTATCGGGAATGTGGCCGTCCACCCCGCTTGGCAGGGGCACGGCATCGCCCGGGCGCTGATGGAGGCGGCGCTGGAGGAGATTTCTGCACGGAGTGGGCGTTGGGCAGGGCTGGAGGTGCGGGCCGATAACCAGCATGCGCGTCGGCTCTACGAGCGGCTGGGCTTTCGAGAGGTCGGCAGGACGCTGCATATGCTGCGCCCGGCGGGCCTGGCGTGGGCCGGGAATACGCCGCCGCACCCCTCATTGCGGCGGGGGCATAGCCGAGATAGCGCGGCGCTGATCGAACTGGTGCATGCTGTCGTTCCTGAACCCCATCTCCCGTTGCTGGAAATGCGAGGGAAGGACTATCAGCCGGGCTGGGAGCGCGCTATTGATCGCTGGCTAGAGGGACGGCGCGAGGTCTGGTGGGTGGTTGAGGAGGAAGGCGCTGTCCGGGGCGCGGTGCGAGCGCTATGCGAGCGTGGACGCCGCCCGGACCGGTTGGAAGTACTGGTGGCACCTGCGTATAGCGGTCGTTTTGAAGGCATGTTGGTGCAGCAGGGCATGGCCAGTCTGCGTGGCGTTTCCAAGAAGATGGTCGAGACTATATTGCCGAGCCCTACGGAGCCTCTAGTTTTGGCGTTGGAGGCAGCCGGGTTCCATAAACTGCGTGTGTTGGTACAGATGCGACTAGACCGGGTGCGTCGCATTCCAAGGTGACAAATCTATCGCCGCTTGTAGTGGATGACACGTTCATCGATTGGCCCTGGAAGCGCCAGTAGGACTTATTTTTGACAAATTAGTTTTCCATGTTATAATTTAGGTTCGTCGCCTTCACGTCATGACATAAGTGCGGAGGCATGGAAAGGAGAGGGGAATATAGTGATGACCTATCTGGGAAACAGGTCTTATGCCCATATCACCAGTACGGAGAGACTGCCATGTTTGATCGAGGTCCAGATCAAGTCCTTCCGTTGGTTCCAGGAAGAGGGCTTGGTTCAGCTGTTTGACGAAATCTCTCCTATCGAAAGTTTCAACGGTAACCTCAAATTGTACTTCCCTGGCTCCAAGGCCAGGGGGGCTCAGTTCGAGGTTGGTTATTACTTTGGTGAACCCAAGTATTCAAAGGAAGAGTGCCTGGAACGGGATATCACGTATGCGGTCCCACTGCATGTTCAGGTAGTGCTCGACAACCGTGAAACGGGTGAGATTGTCGAGTCGGAGATCTTCCTCGGCGATTTCCCTCTGATGACCGAGAATGGCACTTTTATCATCAACGGTACCGAGCGAGTTGTTGTCAGCCAGTTGATTCGCTCTCCTGGCGTCTACTTCGACGTTGAGGAGGATCGGGTTACCGGCCGGCGGCTCGGTAGAGCCAAACTCATTCCTGATCGCGGGGCCTGGATGGAGTTCGAGACCCGCAAATCTGACTACCTCACTATCAAGTTCAATCGCAAGCGTACTTTGCCTGTCACCATCCTGTTGCGGGCTCTAGCGGCGGTGGATGATCGAACGGGGAGCAACATCCTGGGCAGTGGGAGCGATGAGGAGTTGCTGGCGCTTTTCCAGGATGCTGATAGTAATCCTCAGCATCAGTACATACCTACGACTATCCGTCAGGAGCCAAATTGGGAACCTAAAGATAGGCGCACGCTGGCTGAAGAAGCGCTGTTGGAGTTCTATCGCCGTATGCGTCCTGGCGATCCGCCCACGTTGGAGAATGCACGTGAGTATCTGGAGCAGCAGCTCTTCGATCCCCGGCGCTACGACCTGCAGCGGGTGGGCCGTTACAAACTGAACCAGCGGCTTGGCCTCGACATAGGCTCTGAACATCGTACCATCACCGGGCGGGACTTGGTAGCCCTGGTAGAGCGCATGATCCGCATTAACAACGGCATTGAGGACGCAGATGACATTGACCATTTGGGCAACCGTCGCGTTAAGACGGTCGGTGAACTGATCCAAAACAAGCTGCGGATCGGCCTGCGTCGTATGGAACGAGTGGTGGTAGAGCGCATGTCCATCCGTGAATCCGAGTCGCTGACCCCGGTTAACTTAATTAACATTCGTCCGGTCGTAGCGTCTATCCGCGAGTTCTTTGGCTCCAGCCAGCTTTCGCAGTTTATGGAACAGACCAACCCGTTGGCAGAACTGACCCACAAGCGCACTCTTTCGGCGTTGGGACCGGGTGGGCTACGGCGCGAGCGGGCCGGTTTCGATGTGCGCGATGTACACTACACCCACTACGGGCGTATCTGCCCCATCGAGACCCCGGAAGGACCCAACATCGGGCTGATCGGCCGCCTGGCAACCTACGCCCGTGTCAATTCCCTGGGCTTCGTCGAGACGCCTTATCGTAAGATTATTCACGCCGTAGAGCCCACCGCCGAAGCGCTTACCGGTCAGATGCTGAGGGATGACGTGGTGCACCCTGAGAGCGGCGAGGTGGTAGCCGAGGCAGGAGCGGAGGTGACATCCGGATTGGCTGAGCAGATCGCTGCGCTGAGTCTCAGGGATGAAATTCCTATCGTGCCAGTGGTGAGTGGTGAAACTGTGTATCTTTCGGCCGATAAGGAAGACCTCTATACGATTGCGCAGGCCAATGCTCAATTGGATGAAAAGGGGCATTTTGTGCAGCCGCGCGTCTCAGCCCGCTATGCCGATCAGTTCTTGTCCGCGCCTCCGGAGAAGATTGACTACATTGACGTCGCTCCCTGCCAGATTGTGGGTGTTTCGGCATCGTTGATTCCCTTCTTGGAGCACGATGATGCTAACCGTGCACTGATGGGCTCCAATATGCAGCGTCAAGCGGTGCCGCTTATTCGACCCGAAGCGCCCATAGTAGCCACCGGGATAGAAAGGCGGGCAGCCCTTGACTCAGGACATGTTGTGTTGGCGGAAGATGATGGAGAGGTCATCAGTGTCACGGGCGGCAAAATCGTGGTTCACTATGCCGATGGATTACGCACCTACCCTCTCCATAAGTACCAGCGTTCAAATCAGAGTACCTGTATTGATCAACGGCCTGTTGTCTACAAGGGACAGCGGGTGTACAGAGATCAGGTGCTTGCGGACAGTTCCTCGACCGAGGGTGGCGAATTGGCATTAGGACACAATGTGGTGTGTGCCTTTGTCTCCTGGGAAGGTGGGAACTTCGAGGATGCTATTCTCATCAGCGAACGGCTGGTGCGTGAGGACAAGTTCACCTCCGTCCACATGGAGAAGCACGAGGTTCAAGCTCGCGACACCAGACTCGGTCCGGAGGAGATCACCCGTGACATCCCCAACGTGGGCGATGAAGCATTAAAGGACCTGGACGAAGGTGGTGTCATCCGCGTCGGTGCAGAGGTAGGGCCTCTGGACATTCTGGTGGGCAAGATCACGCCCAAAGGCGAGAAGGACCTGAGCCCTGAGGAGAAGCTGCTGCGCGCCATCTTCGGTGAGAAAGCCCGCGAGGTGAAAGATTCCAGCCTGCGCCTGCCCCACGGAGAGCGCGGCAAGGCAGTGGATGTCAAGGTCTTTGACCGCGAGAAGCACCGGGACCTCAAGGCTGGTATAGAAACGATGGTGCGCGTCGGCGTGGCTCAGGTGCGGAAGATCACCGAGGGTGACAAGATGGCAGGTCGGCACGGTAACAAGGGCGTCATCTCCCAGGTTGTGCCTATCGAGGACATGCCTTTCCTGGCTGACGGCACCCCGGTTGATTTGATACTGAACCCGCTGGGCGTTCCGGGGCGGATGAACATCGGCCAGATCCTGGAAACACATCTGGGGTGGGCTGCTTCTCGGCTGGGTTTTCGCGCCATCACGCCGGTTTTTGACGGCGCAGACGAGGCTCAGATCGAGGCGGAACTGGCGCGAGCCTGGCTCACTGATCGTGCCTGGGATGAGATTACCGAGCGCGCGTGGGCCTGGCTGAAAGCGCAGGACTATCCTTTGGATACGTTGAGGGATGACGATGAGGCGCGGCTGCTGTACATCGTGGCTTGGTTAGCAGAGCGTGGTTACGACGCGGACCGATTGACCCTGGAGCGCGTCTACGCCCGGCGGGCGGTGCTGCGCGAATGGCTGCGAGAGAGGGGATACGAGCCGGACGAAATGCTCTCCTTTGAGGATGACACGCGCACGTTAACCGAGCGGGCCGTGGCAGACCGGCGGGCGAGAATAGCCTGCCTGCGCATCTGGTTAGAAGACCGTGGTCGAGAGGTGGTCGATCGGGATGACGAGGCCGTGGAGGCGCTGGCCACGCAGGTGAGTGTGGAGACCTCCAATCCACTGCCGATCCTGGGCAAGATGACCCTCTACGATGGTAAGACGGGAGAGTCATTTGACCGGCCGGTGACGGTGGGCGTGATCTACATGATGAAACTGGCTCATCTGGTTGAGGACAAGGTGCATGCACGCTCTACGGGGCCCTATAGCCTGGTGACGCAACAGCCACTGGGCGGCAAGGCCCAGTTTGGCGGTCAGCGTTTCGGTGAGATGGAGGTGTGGGCGCTGGAGGCTTATGGTGCCGCTCACGCGCTCCAGGAGATGCTCACCATCAAGTCGGACGATGTGCAGGGGCGTGTCAAGACTTACGAGGCCATCGTCAAAGGGGAACCTGTCCAGGGAGCAGGAGTACCGGCTTCGTTCAAGGTGTTGGTGAAGGAACTGCAAAGCCTGGGGCTGGCGGTCGAAGCGGTTACCCAGGATGGTGAGGTGTTACGCTTCGGTAGGGATGAGGAGAAGGGCAAGGTCCCCAGGTTGGGTATGGGGCTGTTGAGTCTGAGGGGGCGAGGACGTTGAGGCCAATTGCTGGTTTGATGTGGTTTGACTTCTGGCAATTTCATGGTAAAATGTGCATTCACTGGAGTGGGTAGCAGCCAAAGCCCCTGTTGCCTGGTTGACAAGCGGATATGATTCTTGCGGGTTATGGAGGAGGCCATCGGTACGGGTGGATGGCCTTCTTCGCTGAGTTCGTGGGGGGTAAACGTGCCTACTATCAATCAATTGGTTCGCAAGGGGAGAAAGCCCAAGCCGTCCAAGTCCAAGTCGCCGGCGTTGCTGTACACTTTCAATTCTTTCAGGCAGCGACGTGCCCGGCGTCCTAGAGGAGCACCGCAGAAACGTGGTGTGTGCACGCAGGTGCGAACAATGACACCCAAAAAACCCAACTCTGCGCTGCGGAAGATCGCTCGTGTGCGGTTGACCAATGGCATCGAGGTGACCGCCTACATACCAGGCGAGGGGCATGTCTTGCAGGAGCACTCAGTTGTGTTGGTGCGGGGAGGGCGCGTTAAAGACTTGCCGGGTGTCCGTTACCACGTCGTTCGTGGTGCTCTAGATTCAACCGGTGTGGACAGTCGTGTGCAGCAACGTTCCAAGTACGGGACCAAGCGTCCCAGGAAGTAGAGGCTAAGGCAGGTGAATTATGCCCCGACGGTATCGTCCGCCAAAGCGAAAAATTGAGCCCGATGTCCGCTACAACAGCGTGATGGTGGCTCAGTTCATTAATAACATTATGCAGAAGGGGAAGAAGAGCATAGCGGCGCGGATTATGTACGATGCATTGGACGTCGTGCAGGATCGGATGAAACGACATCCGTTGGAAGTTATGGAGGAGGCGGTGAGGAATGTCTCACCGGTACTGGAGGTCAAACCGCGTCGCGTGGGGGGCTCCACGTACCAGATCCCGGTGGAGGTACCGCCAGATCGCCAGCTCAGCCTGGCGATGCGCTGGCTGTTGGATGCGGCGCACAACCGCCCTGGTAAATCTATGGCCGGAAAGTTGGCTAATGAGTTGATGGACGCGGCGCGTGGGACCGGGGCGGCGGTTAAAAAGAGGGAAGATACCTACAAGATGGCTGAGGCCAACCGCGCCTTTGCCCACTATCGGTGGTAACCTGCTTATGGAGAATATGAAAAGGGTCACCAACGCACGTGGGCTGACAATATGACCGGGTGTGAAACGTGATGCGTGTTGCGTGAAGCGTGAGCCCGGTTCTGGCGCGGCCTACCGCAATCACGTTTTACGAGTCACAAATGATGCCCGGGAATTGCTCTTTAGAACGCATACGGAATATTGGCATCATCGCTCACATTGACGCGGGTAAGACGACGACGACTGAGCGCATTCTGTTCTATACCGGTCGTACGCACCGTGTGGGCAACGTGGACGAGGGAACGACAGTTACTGACTGGATGGTTCAGGAGCAGGAGCGAGGCATCACGATCACTGCTGCGGCAGTGACCTGCTTCTGGCGGGGGCATCAGATTAACATCGTGGATACACCCGGACACATTGACTTCACTGCTGAAGTGCAGCGAAGTCTGCGTGTGCTCGATGGTGGCATCGTCGTCTTCGACGCGGTGGCCGGAGTGGAGCCACAATCGGAGACGGTGTGGCGACAGGCACAAGGGTTCGGTGTGCCGCTGATCGCCTTCGTTAACAAGATGGATAAGTTAGGTGCCGACTTCGCTCACGCGGTCGAGACGATCCGCGAGCGGCTGGTCGCCAATCCGGTCCCCATTCAGTGGCCCATCGGCAGCGAGGCTGATTTCCGGGGGGGAGTGGATCTGCTGGAACTGCGGGCCGTCGTCTGGACGGGCGCACTGGGGCAGTCGCCTGAGGTGGTGGAGATACCGCCTGAATTAGAAGATGTAGTGCTTGAGGCGCGGGAGCGGGCCATAGAGCAGATTGTCGAGACCGACGATGAGTTGATGATGCTCTATCTGGAAGGGCAGGAAATCTCAGCCGCCCGATTGCGTCAGGCGCTGCGGCGGGCGACCTTGTCTGGGCAATTGAACCCGGTCTTGTGTGGCTCAGCGTTGCGTAACAAGGGTGTTCAGCCCTTGCTTGATGCGGTGGTGGATTACCTGCCGTCACCGCTGGATATTCCGCCAGTGGAGGGGCTCAATCCCTACACTCAGAAGGTGGAAACTCGTCCTGCGGACCCAAACGCACCGCTGGCGGCATTGGTCTTTAAAATCGCGAGTGATCCCTATGTGGGCCGGCTGGCCTATTTCCGTGTTTATTCCGGCAAGGTGAAGGTGGGGTCGAGAATCATCAATGCCACTAAGCGTCGTAGGGAGCGCATTGGCAAGTTGCTCCGTATGTTCGCCGACCACCGGGAGGAAGTTCAGGAGTTGGGCGCGGGGGATATCGGCGCGACGTTGGGGTTGAAGGATACTTTCACCGGCGAGACGTTATGTGCGCCCAGCGGGCCGATCATCCTGGAATCGATCTCTTTCCCAGAGCCGGTTATCTCGGTGGCCATTGAACCGAGGACGGCGGCCGATCAGGGTAGGTTGGCCGAAGGGTTGCGGAGGCTGGCCGAGGAAGACCCCACTTTTGTCGTGCGCGTTGACGAGAACACTGGTCAGACGCTCATCTCAGGGATGGGGGAGTTGCACCTGGAGATTCTGACCGACCGGCTGGTGCGGGAGTTCGGCGTGAGCGGGCGGGTGAGCCGCCCGCGGGTCAGTTACCGCGAGACAATCACGCAGCGGGCCGAAGGTGAGGGGTTGTTCGAGCGACAGGCCGGGGGTCGGATTCACTTCGGCCACGTGTGGCTGGAGGTGGAGCCCCTATGTTCCTCCCTGTCCTTCCCTGAAAGGGGTGATGGGGGGAGAAGTGGATTCCTCTTTGAGGATACCACGCGGGCCCGGGCCTTGCCTCGGGAGTTCGCCGAAGCGGTCGAGCGGGGCTGCCGCGAGGCAATGGAGAGCGGCGTGTTAGCTGGCTACCCATTAGTGGATGTGAGAGTGAGGTTGCTTGATGCGGAGTTTGATGAGGAGACATCCTCGGAATTGGCATTCAAGGTGGCTAGTGCGATGGCTCTCAACCAGGGGGTGGAGGACGCCAATCCGGTCTTGTTGGAGCCGGTGATGGACTTGGAGGCGGTTGTGCCGGAGGTGCACACTGGCGAAGTGATGGGAGATCTGAACGCTCGGGGAGCCGAGATCAGGGAAGTGGCTTCTCGGGCGGGAGGGCTGCAGGCTATACGCGCCTTCGTCCCGCTGGCGAAGATGTTTGGGTATGCAACCGACCTGCGCAGTCTGACGCAGGGGCGGGGCACGTTTACGATGGAATTTCATCATTATGCGGAGGTAGATCAACAGCGAATGGACGCCATCGTGTATGGCTATGTAGGGGCGCAGTAACCGCGCTCGTACACGCAGTTAGATCATCCGAAAGGAGTGAGAAATGGCGAAGCAAAAATATGAACGTATAAAGCCACATGTCAACGTGGGCACCATTGGACACATTGACCACGGTAAGACGACCCTCACTGCGGCCATGACGAAGGTGCTCTCTCTCAAGGGGTGGGCTGAGTACAAGTCGTATGAGGAAGTGGCCAAGGCGGATGTTAAAATGTTCCGCCGTGACGCGACGAAGATTCTGACCGTGGCCATCGCGCACGTCGAGTACGAGACGGAGAAGCGGCACTACGCTCACATTGACTGCCCTGGTCACAGGGACTACATCAAGAACATGATCACCGGGGCGGCGCAGATGGACGGGGCCATTCTGGTTGTTTCGGCAGCGGACGGCCCGATGCCACAGACGCGGGAGCACGTGCTCCTGGCCCGCCAGGTGAACGTGCCAGCCATCGTGATCTATCTGAACAAGGTGGACCTGATGGACGACCCGGAGTTGCTGGAACTGGTCGAGTTGGAACTGCGGGAGTTGCTCGACGGCTATGGCTTCCCCGGCGACGAGACGCCTGTCGTGCGCGGAAGTGCCCTCCAGGCGCTGCAGAGTGAGAGCACCGACCCTGACGCGCCGGAGTATCGGAGCATCTGGGAACTGGTGCGGGTGATTGACGATTATATCCCCACACCGGAGCGAGATGAGGATAAGCCGTTCTTGATGCCTATCGAGGATGTTTTCTCCATCAAAGGTCGGGGTACGGTTGTCACCGGCCGTGTGGATCGCGGCACGATGTTGCCAATGACCGAGGTCGAGATCGTCGGACTGCAGGAGAGGCCCCGCAAGACGGTTGTCACCTCGATGGAGATGTTCCACAAGACGCTCGCCAAGGTCACGGCGGGTGATAACGCCGGGTTGCTCCTTCGTGGCGTGGATCGGGATGAGGTGGAGCGGGGGCAGGTCGTCGCTATCCCGGGCACTATCCATTCCCACCGGCACTTCATGACTGAGGTGTACGTATTGCGCAAGGACGAGGGAGGCCGCCATAAGGCCTTCTTCACTGGATATCGCCCGCAGTTTTACGTCCGCACGATGGATGTGACAGGAGAGATCCGCTTGCCGGAAGGCATTGAGATGGTGATGCCGGGTGACAACGTCAACCTGGAGGTGGAGTTGATCGAGCCAGTCGCCATTGAGGAAGGCTTTCGTTTTGCCATCCGCGAGGGCGGCCTGACGGTCGGTGCGGGTGCCATCACGAAGATCCTGGACTAGGTGACGAATGGCCAAGCAGAGGATCCGCATCCGGTTGAAGGCTTATGATCATCGCGTGCTCGATGAATCAGCCAAGCGTATCGTGGAGACGGCGGAGCGTACGGGCGCTACGGTGGTGGGTCCTGTGCCACTGCCGACCAGGATCGAGCGCTTTACCGTCCGTCGCTCGACCTTCATTGATAAGGACTCGCACGAGCATTTTGAGATCCGCACCCACAAGCGGCTGATTGACGTCATTGAGCCGAATAACAAGACCATCGATTCTTTGATGCGGCTTAATCTGCCAGCTGGCGTGGACATTGAGATTAAGCTGTAGCAGCAGGTTGAGGAAGTGGAGCAGGAGGAGAGAGAAGAGGCATCTACTCTCTCCTTTGAATTGTCCCTTCTGACGTGGGTATGATGCGTGGGGGCGATGCGTTCCACGGGTGGCGCTTCGACCAGCGAGGTGTGCTGCTGGGGATGTGTAACCCCTCCGGGGAGGTGTTGGCGTGAAGGCGATCTTGGGCAAAAAAGTTGGGATGACGCAAATATTTAACGAGCAGGGTGAGGCTATCCCTGTGACGGTTATCGAAGCAGGTCCGTGCTACGTGACCCAGGTCAAGATGCTTGAGCGGGATGGATACGAGGCTGTTCAACTGGGCTTTGAGGAAGTGAAGCCGCAGCGGGTAAGCGGCGGTGAGAAGGGACATCTGGCACGCAATAAGTTGCCTGCGTTGCGTCGTCTGCGGGAGTTTCGCCTGCGAGAGGGCGAAGACATCGAGGAAGGGCAGCGTGTTCTGGTGAACGTTTTTGAGGTGGGAGACTGGGTGGATGTGGTAGGCACCTCAAAAGGGCGCGGCTTTGCGGGCGTGGTCAAGCGACATGGCTTTGGGGGCGGTCCCAAGACACACGGTCAATCGGATCGTCAGCGCGCGCCGGGTTCCATAGGTGCCTGTGCTGCCCCGGGTCGTGTGTGGAAAGGGCAGCGGATGCCCGGTCGTATGGGCGGTGTCCGGGTGACGGCGCAGGATCTGCGGGTGGAGTTGGTGGATCTGGAGCGGAATCTGCTGGCAGTGCGTGGCGGTGTGCCAGGTGCCAGAGGCGGACTGGTGATGGTTAAGCAGGCTCGCAAGTCAAGGGAGTTGGCGAAGCAGCGGGGTCTGTGAAGAACGGCTTGTGAGGAGAGCCATGGATGTTCCGATGTACAACACCAAAGGGGAACAGGTCGGCGAGGCCGAGTTGCGTTCCGACATCTTCGAGGTCCCTGTCAATGTGTCGTTGATGCATCAGGCGTTGGTGCGTCAACTGGCGAATGCCCGTCGGGGGACGCATAAGACGCAGTCACGCGGCGAGGTGAATCGCACCACAGCCAAGTGGTATCGGCAGAAGGGTACCGGGCGGGCACGCCACGGCAGTCGCAACGCCAACCTGTTCGTCGGCGGTGGAATCGCGCACGGGCCGAAGCCGCGCCAGTACACCAAGAAGATGCCGCGCAAGATGCGACGTACAGCGCTGTGCTCGGCGTTGTCGGTTAAGGCGATGGAGAACCAGATCGTCATATTGGACGTGCTGCAGATGGAAGCGCCTAAGACAAAAGAGATGGTCGCGGTGTTGAAGAACCTTGGACTGGATCAGCGTGTACTGATCCTGCTGCCGGAGCGGAACGTGCGTGTGGAGAAGTCGGCGCGTAACCTGCCGCAGGTGAAGACGTTGCGGGCCAGTTACCTCAACGTCCGTGACCTGTTGGGATACGACCACGTGGTGATGCCGTTGGGTGCGCTGCAGGTGGTCGAGAGTATTCTGGGATAGGTGAACGATGAATCCCTACAAAGTCATCATCCAGCCGATTGATACGGAGAAGACGCGCTATCAGGCCTCGGAGTTAGGGCAGTATACCTTCGAGGTAGACCGGCGTGCGAACAAGATCGAAGTGAAGCGGGCGATTGAGGCTATTTTCGATGCGGACGTTGTGGCGGTTAATGTGATGAACATGCCAGCCAAGGCTGCCAAACGGCGCGGACGCCGTCGAGTGGGGCGCCGCTCCGCGTGGAAAAAGGCTGTGGTCACTCTGGCGGAGGGCCAGCGACTGGACGTGTTTGAGGGGGTGTAGGTATATGGCGATAAAGACGTATAAGCCCACCTCACCCGGCCGGCGGGGGATGACAGGTTCGACTTTTGAGGAGATCACGCGCGCGGAGCCGGAGCGTAGTCTTCTGCGCCCATTGCACAAACGGTCTGGTCGTAATGTGCAGGGGCGTATCACGGTGCGCCATCGAGGTGGTGGGCACAAGCGACAATATCGGCTGATTGATTTCAAGCGCGACAAGGCAGGTATTCCGGCGCGGGTGAGGAGCATTGAGTATGATCCCAACCGCTCGGCCCGCATCGCGTTGCTGGTCTATGCTGACGGCGAGAAGCGGTATATCATCGCGCCGCTGGGGTTGCAGGTAGGCGACATGGTGATAAGCGGTGAGGATGTGGAGGTCCGTGTGGGGAACGCGCTTCCGCTGGCACGTATCCCGCTTGGCACGTTGGTGCACAACGTCGAGTTGTATCCGGAACGAGGGGGCCAGATGGTGCGCTCGGCGGGCACCTCAGCGCAGGTGCTGGCCAAGGAGGGGGACTACGTGACGTTGCGTCTCCCTAGTGGTGAGGTACGATTGGTGCGCAGGGAGTGCCTGGCCACTATCGGCCAGGTGGGCAACGTGGATCACGGCAACATCAAGTTGGGCAAGGCTGGCCGGAAGCGCTGGCTGGGGTGGCGCCCGGCGGTGCGCGGCTCGGCCATGTCGCCTCGCGACCATCCTCATGGCGGCGGCGAGGGCCGGTCGCCGATTGGCATGCCGAGCCCCAAATCGCCCTGGGGTAAGAAGACGCTGGGTAAGAAGACGCGACGTAACAAAGCCACCGATAAGTATATCGTGCGCCGGCGTGGCAAGCGGCGGCGGTAGGGGCACGGTTACCGCGCCTGTACACGGGAGGGAGGAGGCGGATAATGTCACGATCGCCATTAAAGAGACCGATACCGTATGTAGATCCGAAGTTGTTGCGGCGGGTTGAGCGTATGAATCAGATGGGGGAAAAGCGGCTGATCCGCACCTGGTCTCGGTCTTCGACGATCTTCCCACATATGATCGGGCATACCATCGCTGTTCATGATGGTCGGCGGCACGTGCCGATTTATATCACGGAGGATATGGTGGGGCATAAGTTGGGTGAATTTGCCCCCACCCGCACCTTCCGGGGCCACGTTGTGAGAGAGAGGAAGGGCCGGGTACTGAGGGGAGTGGAGAGGGAATAAGGTATGGGTATGGAGGTACTGGCCCGAGCGCGGCACGTGCCGATGCCGGCACGTAAGGTTCGGCGGGTTATTGACCAGGTGCGTGGGCTGCACGTAGACGAGGCGTTGGAGGTGCTACGTTTCCTGCCCCATGCAGCAGCGCGTCCGGTCGCGAAACTGATCTATTCTGCCATCGCGAACGCGGAGGAGAACCTCGGGATACCGCGTAGCGATCTGTACGTGGCGCATATCGTGGCCGATGAGGGGCCGGGTGTGATGCCCGGAAAGGGCTTGCGACAGCGCTTTGGCGGACGCGGCCGCTGGCGGCCGATCCGTAAACGCTCTTCGCACATTACGGTGGTGCTGGAAGAGAGGACAACGGGGTAGGGAGATCGAAGGAGGAAAGATTTGGGGCGCAAGGTTCATCCATACGGCTTCAGGCTCGGAGTGATCCGGGATTGGAAAGCACGCTGGTATGCGGAGGGCGATGAGTACGCTAACCTGCTGCACGAGGACCTGAAAATTCGCCGGCTCATCGAGGACACTCTGAGGCGCGCGGGTATTTCTCGGGTTGAGATCGAACGCTTCCCGAAACAGGTTTCGGTAGCGATCTGGACAGCAAGGCCTGGCATCGTCATCGGGCGCAAGGGGGCCTCGGTCAAGATACTGCGCCGGGAATTGGAGGAGATGACCGACAAGCGGGTCTCCGTGGATGTGCAGGAGGTGGAGCAGCCTGAATTGGACGCCAAGTTGGTAGCGGAGAACGTCGTGGCCCAGTTGGAGCGGCGCATTTCTCACGGTCGGGCGATGAAGCGGGCGGTGCAAGCAGCGATGCGCGCCGGCGCGCAGGGCATTAAGGTGATGTGTAAAGGGCGTCTGTCCGGGGCTGAAATGGCGCGTCAGGCGTGGCAGCGCGAAGGGCGGGTGCCGTTACATACTTTGCGTGCCGACATTGATTACGCTCAGGAAGAGGCACGTACAACTTACGGCTGCATCGGGGTGAAGGTGTGGATTTATAAAGGCGAGGTGTTACCTGAGGTGAGGGTGGAGGGGGAGCCCTTTATCGTCTAGGTGTACAAGTACCTGGCAGACTCCCCTCCCTGCTTCAGGGGGCCAGGGGAGGGGTGCGGAGAGGTGGCAAGACGATGTTGATGCCCAAACGAGTGAAATATCGCAAGCAGATGCGCGGCCGGATGAAGGGTAAGGCCACGCGCGGGACTGAGGTTGCGTTCGGGGAGTATGGGCTGCAAGCCCTGGAGCCGGCGTGGATCACGGCGCGCCAGATTGAGGCAGCGCGACGGGCGGTCGTGCGCCACGTGCGACGGCGTGGGAAGTACTGGATTCGTATCTTCCCCGACAAGCCGGTCACGGCCAAGCCGGCCGAGACACGCATGGGGAAGGGTAAGGGAACGGTAGATCACTGGGTAGCCGTGGTTAAGCCGGGCCGCGTTATGCTGGAATTGAGCGGTGTGTCTGAAGAGATAGCACGCGAGGCGATGCGTTTGGCGTCCCATAAGCTGCCTATCAAGTGCCAGTTTGTGAAGCGTGAAGATATCTCTGCTGGGGAATAGGAGAGTATGCAGGCACGGGAGATTCGAACCTGGACTACGGAAGAGTTGCAAAAGCGGCTGGAGGAGGCCTACCAGGAGCTTTTCACTCTGCGCCGTGAGTTAGCCATGGGGCGTCTGGAAGATCACAGTCGGGTAAGGGCCGTGAGACGTGACATCGCCCGGATGAAGACGATCCTTCGCGAGCGCGAGTTGGTCGCTGAGTTGAGCGAGGAGGCAGCATAGTGGGGGGACGGCGCATATCTACAAGAAAGCGGCTCGTTGGCAGCGTAGTGAGCGACAAGATGGATAAGACGGTAGTGGTACGAGTTGAGCGCCTGGTACGCCATCCACTGTACGGTAAGGCACTGCGCCGGGCGAAAAAGTACAAGGCTCACGATGAGGAGAACATCTGCCGCATGGGTGACGTGGTGCGCATTGTCGAATCCCGCCCGCTAGGCCACGAGAAGCGGTGGGTCGTGGAGGAGATATTGAGGCGAGCCGAGGCTGAAGTGGCAACAGAGGTTGGGCAATGATCCAACAAGAGAGCCGTCTGCGGGTGGCCGACAACAGCGGGGCACGGGAAATACTCGTCATCCGGGTGCTGGGTGGTTCCAAGCGGCGGTACGGCGGTGTGGGTGACATTGTCGTGGCGACGGTGAAGCAGGCCATCCCGACAGCGCAGGTGAGGAAGGGGGAGATCGTGCGGGCCGTGATTGTACGCACGGCGAAGGGGTACCGCCGTCCTGACGGCTCCGGCATCCGCTTCGACGACAACGCGGTAGTGATCCTGGATGGAGCAAGCCACAATCCGAAAGGCTCGCGTATCTTCGGGCCAGTGGCCCGCGAGTTGCGAGAGAAGGGTTTTATGAAGATCGTCTCGCTGGCTCCTGAGGTACTATAGGGCGGCGATTGACAGGAGTGTGCAGAGTGGGCAATCGAATCAAAGAGGGTGATACAGTAGAAGTGCTCTCTGGCAACGACCGGGGGATGCGGGGCACGGTACAGCGAGTTTTGCCAGAGAAGAACCGGGTCGTTGTCGCCGGTGTCAATGTCGTCAAGAAGCACCAGCGTCCTATGCGTGCTGGACGTGGGCAGATTCAGCCCGGCATCATTGAGTTTGAAGCCCCGATTCATATCTCCAACGTTATGTTGGTGTGCCCACGGTGCGATCAACCCACCCGCGTCGGGTTTGCGGTGCAGGATGGGCATAAGGTGCGAGTGTGCAAGAAGTGCAGCGAGGCGATTGACTAGTAGTAAGGGTAGGAAGGCGGACTGATGCAGCGTTTGCAGAGGCTTTATTGCGAAGAGGTCCGGCCCGCGCTGATGAAAGAGTTCGGATACCGGAACATTATGGGGGTGCCGTGCCTGCGGAAGATCGTCGTCAACGTGGGTGTGGGCGAGGCGCTGGAGAACGCCAAGGCACTGGACCACGTGGTGCAGGACGTTGCGACGATCACCGGGCAACAGCCTGTGGTCACTCGGGCGCGTAAATCCATCGCGGCTTTCAAACTGCGAGAAGGCCGTGCCATTGGCGTCAAGGTGACGCTGCGAGGGGAGCGCATGTGGGCGTTTCTGGACCGGCTGTCCAACGTGGCGTTGGCGCGTCAGCGTGACTTTCGTGGTGTCCCCGACACCTTCGATGGGCATGGGAACTTCACGCTGGGATTGCGCGAGCAACTGATGTTCCCTGAAGTGGATTACGACTCGATTGATAAGATACGTGGCATGGAGGTCAGTATCGTCACCACGGCCCACACGGATGAGGAAGGGCGACGGCTGCTGGAGTTGCTGGGGATGCCGTTCCGTCGCCGGGGCCAGTAATCTGGACGGGAGAAGTGAGTATGGCGAGAAAATGTCTACCGATTCGAGAGACACGGCGCAAGTATAAGGTGCAGGTGCGGAACCGCTGTAAGCGGTGTGGCCGGCCGCGAGGTTATATGCGGCGCTTCCAACTGTGCCGCGTCTGCTTTCGGGAACTGGCTTTGAGGGGAGAAATCCCCGGCGTGGTAAAGTCGAGTTGGTGAGCAAACGGAAACGAGGTCTCATCTGATGACGATGTCCGATCCAATAGCCGATATGCTGACGCGTGTCCGCAATGCCGTGGTCGTGGGACATCCCGGCGTGCGTGTACCTTCGTCTAAGATCAAGGTGGCGGTTGTCAAGATCTTGAAAGACGAGGGATTCATTGAGAGTTACTACGTGACGGGTGAGCGCCCACAACCCCAACTGGTGATCCGGCTTAAGTATGTGGGCGAGAGGAAGGAACACCGCCCGGTAATCACGGGGCTGAAGCGCGTGAGCAAGCCAGGGTGCCGCGTCTATACGCGCGCGTCGGAGATACCATGGGTGCGGAGCGGTATGGGTATCGCTATTCTCTCGACGCCCAAAGGGGTGTTGACGGGACAGCAAGCCCGCCGTCTGGGTGTGGGCGGCGAAGTGCTGTGCTACGTGTGGTAAGTGTTGAGGGAGGCAGGTAGTGTCACGGATTGGTCGTATGCCTATTCCTCTACCCGAGGGGGTGAGGGTGGATATTCAAGGTGTCCAGGTGACGGTGACGGGGCCCAAGGGTGGCCTTTCCCGCGAGTTCCACCCGGACATGGAGATTATGCTGGAGGATGACCAGTTGAGGGTGCGTCGCCCGACCGATCAGCGGCACCATCGAGCGTTGCACGGTCTGACCCGGGCGCTGCTGAATAATATGGTGATCGGTGTGACGCAGGGTTTCCAGAAGCAGCTGGAGATTCACGGCGTGGGGTATCGGGTGGATATGCAAGGGGATGGTAGTCTGGTGCTACACCTGGGCTTCTCCCATCCGGTGCGCATCGCTCCACCCGAGGGGATTCAATTCGAGGTTGAGCCCCGCTCAAAGCGGATCACGGTGCGTGGGATTGACAAGGAATTGGTCGGGCAAGTGGCGGCGGAGATGCGTGCCTGGCGGCCACCGGAGCCCTATAAGGGTAAGGGCGTCCGGTACGTCGGCGAGTACGTTCGCCGCAAGGCCGGCAAGGCTGGCAAGATCAGCATCTAATTCGATGGATTGTGAGGTTAAGATATGCCAGAGATTGATCGTCGAGTGGCCCGTCTGCGACGACACAGGCGTGTGCGGAAGCGCGTGGTTGGGACGCCAGAGCGACCACGGTTAAACGTTTTTCGTAGCCTGCATCATATCTACGCTCAGGTGATTGATGATAGCCGGGGACACACGCTGGTCTCCGCTTCGACCGTTGATCCAGAGGTAGAAACGCAGATTCAGGGGTTGACGAAGACTGAGCAGGCGCGTGTGGTGGGCAAGGTGTTGGCGGAGCGTGCATTGAGCCAGAGTATCAAGACGGTGGTATTCGACCGTGGTGGGTATAAGTATCACGGCCGGGTGAGGGCTCTGGCGGACGCAGCCCGTGAGGGTGGGCTCGAGTTTTGAGGACGAAAGTTTGAGGCGCGGCGGAGGCAGAATGGTCAGAAGGGATCGCGAGGTCTTAGAAGAACGAGAGGAACTGGACGAACGCGTCGTAGACATCACGAGGGTCGCAAATGTCGTCAAGGGCGGTCGTCGCTTCGCTTTTCGTGTGGTGGCGGTAGTGGGCGACAACCGTGGGCAGGTCGGCGTAGGGGTTGGCAAGGCGCGCGGCGTGCCCGACGCGATTCGTAAGGCAATGGGACGGGCGCGGCGCAACATGTGCCCCGTGGCATTGGTGCAGACCACGATTCCGCACGAGGTGGTCGGGCGATGCGGTGGTGCGAAGGTGCTCCTCAAGCCGGCCGCGCCGGGGACGGGTGTAATGGCGGCCGGCAGTGTACGTGCTGTGTTGGAAGCTGTCGGTGTGCGCGACGTGTTGACCAAGTCGCTGGGCAATTCTAATGTTCACAACGTGGTGCACGCGACGATGGATGGCCTGATGCAACTGCGCCGTGTGGAGGATGTGGCTCGTGAGCGAGGTGTGCCTGAGGTTCAAGTGATGCCGTTCTGGAGGCGGGGGCAATGAGAGGGCAGGGGAGCAGAGGGGCAAAGGAGCAAGGGAGCAAGGGAGCAGGGAAGCGGAAGGTGCTGCGTATCACGTTGACCAAGAGTCCGATTGGGTATTCGTACCAGCAGAAGCGGACGGTGCGGGCGTTGGGCCTGCGGCGGATGCATCAGACGGTGGAGCAGAAGGATACGCCGGTCACCCGGGGGATGATCGCCAAGGTGAGACATCTGGTGACGGTGGAGGAAGTGGGTTAGTTGGTTGGCTGGTTGGTTGGCTGTGGGGGGTGAGAGGTGAAGTTGCACGATTTGAAACCCGCTGAGGGAACGGTGAAAAAGCGTAAGCGCGTGGGACGAGGCATCGCTGCCGGGCAGGGTAAGACGGCTGGGCGCGGTACGAAAGGCCAGAACGCCCGCAGCGGCGGTGGCGTGCGGCCCTACTTTGAGGGGGGGCAGTTGCCGTTGGTGCGGAAGCTTCCTTTCGCCCGTGGTGTGGGCTTTCGGGATCCGTGGCGTGTCCAGTTCGTGCCGGTCAACGTGGAGCGGCTTGAGGGTTTCCAGGAAGGGGCCGAGGTTACGCCGGAGGCTCTGGTCGAGGCGGGCATCATCAAGCGTGCGGATGAGTTGGTGACTATTTTGGGGCGCGGGGAACTGAAGTGCCCCCTCACGGTGAAGGCGCACCGGTTTTCGGCCAGTGCACGGGCCAAGATTGAAGCGGCTGGGGGAGTGGTGGAAGAGCTGCCCTGGCGGCGGGGTGGCTATCGGACGCGGTAGAGCGCGATGGAACGCGGACTGCAGGACAGTAACGGATATGGGTTAGGAGTGCGGCGATGATTCAGGCTCTGCGGAACGCCATGGTCTTGCCCGACTTGCGGCGCAAGTTATTGTATACGCTGCTGATTCTCGTCATCTACCGGCTGGCGGCGCACGTGCCGGTGCCGGGGGTGGATCATGCCGCGCTGGAGCAACTGTTGGCGGGCACCAGCGGTGCCAGCCAGTTACTCAACCTGTTGGATCTTTTGTCCGGCGGTGCGGTGGCGAATTTCTCGGTCATGGCAAATGGCGTGTATCCGTACATTACCGCTACGATTATCTTTCAGTTGCTGGGCCCAATCATCCCAAAGTTGGAACGGCTGGCCGAGGAGGGAGAGGCAGGCCGGCGTAAGATCAATCAGTGGACGTACTACATGGCCATTCCGCTAGGGTTGCTGCAGGCTTTTGGGCAGGTCCGGGGCCTCAACTACGCGTCTGGCGGTGCTCCTGTCTTGCCCTACTTTGGTTTCAGCACACCGGAGAATATCTTGCCTACCGTTTCGGTGCTGGTGGCGATGACGGCCGGCATGATGTTCGCCATCTGGCTAGGGGAATTGATCACCGAGCAAGGTATTGGTAATGGGTTATCGCTGATCATCTTCGGCGGCATCGTGGCCCGCGTGCCGCAGAACATGGGGCGTATCTGGACCCAGGCTCAGGTGATGGAAGGTGGCGGCGTAGGGATGGGTGTGTTGATGCTGGGTATCTTCCTGGTTATCACGGCCATCACGATGTTCGTGATCGTAGTGGTGCAGGAAGGGGAACGACGTATCCCGGTGCAATACGGCAAGCGTGTGCGGGGTATCAAGATGTACTCCGGTGGAAGCACCCACATTCCGTTGCGGGTCAACACAGCCGGGATGATCCCGCTGATCTTTGCTCAGTCCATTCTTTCCTTCCCAGCGGTGGCTGCGAACTTCTTTGTTGGCAGCGAGAATGCTGCGGTGTCCCGGTTTGCCCAAGGGGTGATGAATTTGTTTACCCCGCAGGGGGGTTGGTACGGCCTACTTTTCTTCCTGGCGGTCGTGGGGTTCACTTATTTCTATACCGATATGATGGTTCAGCAGCAGGATTTGCCGGGCGCACTGAAACGGCAGGGAGGCTTCATTCCAGGGATCCGGCCAGGTAGGAAGACGGCCGATTACATTAACTCCGTCTACCGCCGCATCACGCTGGTAGGCGCGCTGTTCCTGGGCGGGGTGGCAGTGTTGCCCTATATCGTGGACCTGTTCTTGAAAACGCAAGTGTTGCTTATTACCTCTTCGGGCCTCTTGATCGTGGTCGGCGTGGTATTGGATACGATGCGCCAGTTGGAGGCCCAACTCCTGATGCGCCACTACGAGGGGTTCATCAAGTAGATTTAAGATGTGGAGATTTGAAGACGTCGGTTGTTTTCAAATGGCCGTAAATTCCAACTCGTCAAATCTGATGCTCATTGATCACTCTGAAATCGGCAGCCGAAATTGACAAGATGCGCCGGGCCGGCCGGATCGTGGCCGAGGTGCTGGAGATGATGCGGGAACGGGTCGCGCCGGGCGTGACGACAGCGGAACTGAATGAGTGGGCAGATGCGGTGATCCGCAAGTACAGTGCCATTCCATCATTCAAAGGGTACCCGCCTGGCAGCGCTCACCCTTTCCCGGCCAGCATCTGTGCCTCGGTGAACGAGGAGCTGGTGCATGGTATTCCTGGCCCGCGTGCGTTGCGGGAAGGGGACATTATCAGTATAGATGTCGGGGTTATCCTGGACGGTTACCATGGCGATGCGGCGGTCACCTTGCCGGTGGGGCAGATCAGCCCAGAGGCACAGGAGCTGCTGGAAGTAACCGAGGGGGCGCTGTATGCGGGCATCGCTGCCGCTCGGGCGGGTGGCCGTTCTGGTGACATCTCTGCCGCCATCCAGTCCTACGTGGAGAGTCGTGGGTACAACGTCGTGCGGGAGTACACCGGCCACGGCATTGGGCGGGAGATGCACGAAGATCCACAGGTGCCTAACTTCGGCCAACCGGGAAAAGGTGTGCGTTTGCGTAGAGGGATGACTGTGGCGTTGGAACCGATGGTATTAGCCGGGGACAGGTGCGTGAAGGTGCTGGACGATCATTGGGTTGTGGTTTCGTGCGATGGGAAGTTGACAGCCCATTTTGAGCATGACATTGCCATCACCGATGGCGAGGCAGAGATTCTGTCGCGACTGTAGGCAAGTGAATGGGTACGAGACAAGGAGGAGTGATGCGATGAAGGTATCGCCCTCAGTGAAGCGGCGCTGTCCGAAGTGCAAGATTATTCGGCGGCGTGGTGTGGTACGAGTGATTTGCGAAAATCCAAAGCACAAGCAACGCCAGGGATGATTCAGGTCCCAGATCTCAAATCCCACAGGTTGAGACTGTATAGTGGTTGGGGTTTGTGGGTTGGTCATGGGGATTTCTGACCGGAGGGAAGTATGGCGCGTATTGCAGGGGTGGATCTGCCACGGAACAAGCGAGTAGAAATCGGCCTGACGTATATCTATGGCATCGGGCGCAGTCTGAGCAATGAGATTCTACGCAAGGCCGGAGTAAATCCCGGTATGCGGGTCAAAGACCTGACGGAGTCGGAAATTGCTGCGCTGCGCGAGGTTATTGACCGCGAATGTCAGGTTGAGGGTGATTTGCGGCGCGGGGTGCAAATGAACATCAGGCGACTGGTAGATATTGGATGCTATCGGGGGCTGCGTCACCGCCGCAATCTACCCGTGCGCGGTCAGCGTACGAAGACGAACGCTCGTACCAAGCGCGGCCCCAAGAAGACAGTGCCTGGCCGTGGGCGGCGGCGTGGGATGAAGAAGAAGTAGTCACAGGTTTGACGCGGGAGGGGTAATGGCACGAGATCAGCGATCGGGCTGGCGTCGAGGGGGACGCCGGGTTAAGAGGAATGTGCCGCGTGGGCAGGCTCACATCCATGCCACTTTCAATAACACAATCGTGACGATGACCGACTCGCAAGGGAACGTCATCAACTGGGCCAGTGGCGGGACGGCCGGGTTTAGGGGGTCGCGCAAGAGCACGCCTTTCGCAGCCGGGCAGGCTGCTCGGAGGGCAGCCCGAGATGCTATGGACAATGGGATGGTTGAGGTGGACGTCTACGTCAAGGGACCCGGCCCTGGACGAGAAGCGGCGATCCGTTCCCTTCAGGCAGCAGGCCTGAAGGTGCGCTCTATCACCGATGTGACCCCGTTTCCGCATAACGGCTGTCGTCCGCCCAAGAAGCGTCGGACGTAGTCCGGGGATTACAGTGGGTGACAAGCGGATAAACGTATTAGGAGTGAGAGTATGGCCAGATATACCGGCCCGGTTTGTAAACTGTGCCGTCGTGAAGGGGAAAAACTATTTTTGAAGGGGGAGCGTTGTCGCTCACCCAAATGCCCGTTTGAGCGAGAACGTGGCTATCCACCTGGTGAACATGGTCGGCTAGCCCGTTTCCGTCGTCGTCGCCCATCTGATTATTCGCGTCAGTTGCGTGCGAAGCAGAAGGCACGGCGCGTCTATGGGGTGCTGGAGCGTCAGTTCCGGCGCTACTTCCGCGAGGCGGAGCATCGACCGGGCCTGACTGGTGAGAATCTGCTCTCGCTGCTGGAGAGTCGGCTGGATAACGTCGTCTATCGGTTGGGGTTCGCCGACTCACGGGCACAGGCACGCCAATTGGTGCAGCATGGTCACTTTGTCGTCAATGGTCGCCGCACGAATATCCCATCCTACATCGTCCGCCCGCAGGATGCGATCACGGTGCGGGATGGGAGCCGTAAGCGCACGTACTTCAAGGAGCGCGGCAAGCGATTGGATGAAGGAGCGGTGCCAAACTGGCTGAGCCTGGATGCGAAGACGATGACGGCTCGAGTGCTGAAGGTGCCCGCGCGAGATGACATTGATACGACGTTAGACGAGCAGTTGATTGTGGAGTACTATGCGCGCTAGGGAGGTGCCGGAGGCTAGCCGAATACAGGAGGCGAGGGTTGTCAGTTCCAGTGCTGCCGAAAATTGAGGTGGATGCGATCTCTCAGACCTATGGCCGATTTGTGATCGGCCCGCTGGAGAGTGGTTTTGGGATCACGTTGGGCAACGCGCTCCGGCGGGTGTTGCTCTCCTCGCTACCTGGCGCGGCGGTGACTTCGATCCGCCTGTCCGATATTGCGCACGAGTTCTCTGTCATCCCAGGCGTGCGAGAGGACGTGATGCAGTTTATACTGCAGGTCAAACAATTGCGTCTGAAGATGGAAAGTCAGGAGCCGATGTGCATGTCGCTTCAAGTGCGGAGCGAGGGCACTATAACGGCTGGTGACATTCAGGCCCCGCCGGAGATCGAAATTCTGAACCCGGACCTTTATCTCTTTACCGTGGATGCCAGCGATGAGCATCTCGACATCGAGTTCACGGTTGAACAGGGTCGGGGCTACCTGATGGATGTGAGGCGTGGTCGGATGCTCATCGGCGAACTGCCCGTGGATGCTATATTCAGTCCCATTCGCCGCGTCGCGTTCGACGTAGCTCGGGCGCGGGTGGGCCAGATGACTAACTACGATCGCCTGACGCTGGAGATCTGGAGCGACGGGCGGATTGCGCCCTTAGATGCGCTTAAGGAGGCGGCCCGTATCCTGGTTACACATCTGCGGCTGATCGTCGGCCTCACTCTGGAAGAGGAGGTCGAACCGATTGAAGAAGAGGCTAGTCTTCCTGGCGAGGTCTACGAGATTCCCATCGAACAACTTGATCTGAGCGTGCGCGTGTTCAACTCTCTCAGACGCACCGGCATCACTAGCGTGGGTGAAGTGCTGGAGATACTGGCGCAGGGAGAAGAGACCTTACTGACTATCCGCAACTTCGGGGAGAAATCATTGGCTGAATTGAAGACGTGCCTCCAGGAGCATGGCTTCCTGGAGGAGGGTGCAGGTGGGAGTGGAGGTGCGTAGATGCGACATCGCGTCGCAGGGAAGAGACTGAACCGCTCCAGCGGTCACCGCAAGGCTTTGCGCTGCAATCTGGTGACGGCGTTGTTCCACCACGAGCGCATTGAGACGACCAAGGCGAAGGCCAAGGCGGTCCGCGGGCAGGCGGAGAAATTGATCACACTGGCAAAGCGAGGGCTGGAAGCGGAGCGCGAGAATCCGAGTCGGGGCGTCCACGCTCGCCGGCTGGCAGCCGGTCGCCTGAACCGGTGGGTGACGGAGCCTGACGGCACGAGGGTGGATGTTTTGGAAAAGTTGTTTGAGGAGATCGCGCCGCGTTACGTGGACAGACCCGGCGGCTACACGCGCATCTACAAGTTGGGGCCGCGTAAGGGTGACGGCGCGCCGATGGTTTTGTTGGAGTTGGTTGAGGAGTAGAAGGCGGGCGGACGCGACGATGCGGGTGCGGGCGGTCATCGCCTATGATGGGACGGACTACGGTGGGTTCCAGCGTCAGGCGAATGCCCCGACTGTTCAAGCGGCACTGGAAGCGGCGCTGGCGCAGGTGTCTCAGGAGCGGATCACTATCCTGGCAGCAGGCCGCACTGACGCCGGAGTGCACGCGGCAGGGCAGGTCATCGCCTTTGATACGGCCTGGCGGCACGGACTGGATGATCTGCACCGGGCATTGAACGCAGTTCTGCCCGCTGCCATCGCTGTCCAGGAGGTTGAGGAAGCCGCGCCAGGCTTTCACCCGCGTTACAATGCCCGCAGTCGGCGCTACCAGTATACGCTTTACAACGCGCCGGTGCGTTGGCCTCTGGCCCGGCGGTACAGCCTGTATGCGGCTGCCTCGCTGGACGTGGCGGCGATGGAGGTGGCAGCCCAGGCCCTGGTGGGCGAACATGACTTCGCCACCTTCGGGCGTCCGCCACAGGGCGGGCACCGGCCTGAAAAAGCCGGTGCTGGGCGGGTTGGCCTGGAAGAGCCGGTGCTGGGCGGGTTGCAACCCAGCGCCGTCTGTTCACGGCGGCGCACGGTGCGGCGGGTGTTGACGGCGGAATGGGGCGGTGGGCCGCCCTGGCTGACCTTCAACATTGAGGCGAATGCTTTTCTCTACCGGATGGTGCGCAGCATCGTCGGCACGTTGCTCCGGGTGGGGCGAGGCAAGATGAGTGTGGGGGAGTTTATGGCGGTGTTGGCATCGTGCGATCGCAGCCGGGCCGGGCCGACGGCCCCTCCGCATGGCCTTTGTCTGATGGATGTAAGATATTAACGCAGGTTTGTCGGGAGTGACGCATTCTGGATGGGAGTGTGAGATCGTGGAAAAGACTTACGTGACTAAGGAAAAGGACGTCCAGCGTGAGTGGCACGTGGTGGACGCCACGGGACAGACGCTGGGCCGCCTGGCTACTCAGGTGGCATACATCCTGCGCGGCAAGCACAAGCCCATCTACTCATCATCGGTTGACACCGGTGACTACGTGATCGTCGTCAACGCGGAGAAAATCCACGTGACCGGACGCAAACTGGATCAGAAAATCTACTATCGCCACTCGGGCTATCCGGGTGGGCTCAAGACAGTCACGCTGCGCAATCTGCTCCAGAGACATCCCACGCGGGTGATCGAGCACGCAGTACGGGGCATGCTGCCAAAGAATCGGCTGGGGCGTCGGATGTTCAAGAAATTGAAGGTCTATGCTGGTCCAGATCATCCCCACACGGCACAGCGACCCAAGCCGTTGGAGTTGAGAAAGTAGGAGGAGCGATGGCAATGGAGTATTACGAAGCGGTTGGACGGCGCAAGGCGGCTACGGCGCGGGTGCGGCTCTTTCCCGGAGGTACTGGTGCTATCATCATCAACGAGCGACCGCTCGAAGAGTACTTCGTTCGGGAGGTGGACAATCTTCGTCTCAGAGAGCCGCTCAAGGTGACAGCGACGGAGAACCGCTTCAACATCAGCGTCAAGGTAAAGGGTGGGGGGCTGAGCGGACAGACTGGGGCGATCCGGCTGGGCATCGCGCAGGCGTTGTTGAAAGTGGACCCGGGCCTGCGGCCTATCCTGCGCAAGGGGGGTTTTCTCACCTGCGATGCACGGGTGAAGGAGCGGAAGAAGCCCGGTCTCAAGCGGGCCCGCAAGGCACCACAGTACACCAAGCGTTAGGCAAAAGGGCAGGCAGGCATACGTGGGGCAGGGCAAAATCGCCTTGCCCCTTTTGTGTTTATGTCTCGCAGAGGTGTTATATGGGCACTATAACCATCATTGGCCTGGGAACGGGCGATCCACGTCACTTGACACGGGAAGCGTGGGAGGTGCTGGAAGCCACCAATGAGGTTTGGCTGCGCACGGAGCATCATCCGACCGTGGCTGGATTGCCACCTCACTTGGCGTTACATTCCTTCGACTGTCTCTACGAAGGGGCGGAGGATTTTGCGCAGGTATACGATGCCATCGCTGTTGAGATTCTGCGACTGGGGCAGCGCCCAGAGGGGGTTGTCTACGTCGTGCCTGGTCATCCGCTGGTGGGGGAGGCCGCGGTGGGCCTGATTCTGTCACAGGCGGAGGATGCTGGCATGGTGGTGCGTATCGTAGAAGGGCTGAGTTTTGTCGAGCCCACGCTCACGGCGCTGCAGATAGACGCGCTGGCCGGCCTGCAGGTCTGCGATGCAGTGGAACTGGCGGGTCGCCATCATCCGCCACTTAGTCCGGACCTGCCGGCGCTGGTGGGGCAACTTTACAGCCAGGCGCTCGCCACCGACGTTAAACTTACACTGATGAATCAGTACCCCGACGAGCATAAAGTGATGCTGGTGCACGCGGCCGGGACTCCTGAGCAGCGTGTCGTTCACTTGTCGCTTTACGAACTCGACCATCGGGATGACATCACTCACCTGACTACGCTCTACATACCGCCGCTTCCCGGCGTCACCAGCCTTGAGGGCTTGCAGGATACGGTGGCCCACCTCCGCGCGCCGGACGGTTGCCCCTGGGATCGTGAGCAGACCCATGGGAGTCTGCGCGCGGGGCTGCTTGAGGAGGCGTATGAGGCGGCAGCGACGATTGACGCGGGTGATGTGCGGGCGCTGCAGGAAGAATTGGGCGACCTGCTATTGCAGATTCTGCTCCATGCGCAGATCGCCACCGAGGAAGGTGAGTTCCAAATGGCGCATGTCATTGCCGGTATTGATGCCAAACTCAAGCACCGCCACCCGCACGTATGGGGCGGGCGGCCGGTAAAGGGGACCGAGGAAGTGTTGCAACGCTGGGAGGAACTGAAGCAGGAAGAGAAAGAGGGGGAACGCTCGGTGCTGGATGGTGTTCCGGCGGCACTGCCCGCGTTGCAGCAGGCCGACACCTACAGCCGGCGCGCATCCCGCGTAGGCTTCGATTGGACCGAGGCGGGTGGTGTGGCCGACAAGGTTCGGGAGGAGATGGCCGAGGTGGAAGCCGCGACCACCCTGGAGGAAAGAGAAGCAGAACTGGGCGACCTGCTGTTCGCGGTAGTCAACTGGGCTCGCTGGCTGGGGGTGGACTCAGAGGCGGCGTTGCGGAGGGCAAACGCTCGCTTTGCGCGTCGCTTTCGTGGTGTGGAGCGGATGGCCCGCGAGCGAGGGCTGGATATGATGGCACTGACGATTGACGAGTTAGAACCGCTGTGGCAGGAAGCGAAGTTGAATGACGGATGACAAATGACAAAGCCCCACTCGGTTCAGAGTGGGGCTCCTCGTTCGCCAGTCGGGGCGCGGGGATTTGAACCCCGGACCTCAGCATCCCGATTGCTGCGCGCTAGCCTGACTGCGCTACGCCCCGGTAGCGGGGGTATTATACCTCATTCGGGCTGTTTGGCAAGCAAAACTTGACATACTCGGATTTTTGCGGTAATATATAAGTGCTTTTTTATAAAACTGTTCTTTATACATTGTAGATGCATTATGGAACTGCGGAGGGCAATATGGCTGTCCAGCAGCGCAAGGCGACTGGTGAGGAGTTGCGGGAGATGGCACGCTATTTCCACGCGCTTAGGGATGTCCTGCGCCTGCGCATCCTCGTGGCGCTAGCCAGTAACAAAGAGATGACTGTGACAGAGTTGGCGCGGGCGCTGCACGTAAGTCAGCCGCTCGTGTCCTTTCACCTGCGCCCGCTGCGCCTACTCGGTCTGGTCCAGGTCCGGCGGGCCGGGCGGGAGGTCTATTGCTTCTTGAACCTGCCTGAAATCGAACGCCGCCATGCTGAATTCATCGCAGTGCTGACCCAGGCAGCGATGTAGAGGGGGCGCGATTGGTGTGGCTCGACAGCAACAAGGCACGATAGAGGTCGGAAGCATCTATCGCTATGGTGGAGGCGATGGCGCAAGATGAGCAGCGCGCAACGAGTAAACTGCGAACAGAGCGTGAAACAGAAGCGGCAACGCAGACGGTGGGATTCGCTCACCGACTGGGCACGTACCCAGGCAGGGGTACTCTTGACCCCTGTCGCCCGTGTCGCGGGTCGGCTGGGCATCCATCCCAATACCGTCACTCTCGTCGGTTGCCTGCTTCAAGCGGGCGTGGGGGTGGTGTTTGGCCTGGGCTATTTGATGCTCGGTGGCTGGTTGCTGCTGATCGTTGCGCCGGTGGACGCGCTGGACGGGGCGTTGGCGCGAGCCCTCGGACAGCAAAGCCGCTTTGGGGCGTTTCTTGATTCGACCCTTGACCGGCTTTCAGACGCGGCCCTGATTCTGGGGCTCACCGTGCACTATCTACGCCAGGGGGCACACCTGGAGGTTGTCCTGCTCCTCATCTCGCTGGTGGCGGCGTTGATGGTCAGTTACACCCGTGCGCGGGCTGAGGCGGAGGGCTTCCCTTGCAAGGTGGGGTTGTTGACCCGCCTGGAGCGCATCATCCTCATCGGTGCGCTGTCGGCAGTCGGGCTGCCCACTGTGATGATATGGGCTCTGGCGGTGCTCTCCGTGTTCACGATGGTTCAGCGCATTCTATATGTCTACGCGGTCTCCCGGCGGGAAGAGACGGGCAGTTAGGTCGGGGTAACCAGGAGATCATGAAACTGCCGGGTGGAAACGGTGCCCGGCAGTTTGTTCTTGAGAGGGCTCATCGTTTGGTGTGGTACTCTGTACCTATTGTCAGGATGGCCCAATGTTGGTATAATGGGACTATCTATGGCACGTTATCTATGCCTGGCCGTAGTGATGGGTGGAGGTGCCAGTTCTGCACGGTAGGGCAGGATGGGATCCGTTGTTGTCCTGCAATCCGCTGTTCTAATCGCGATGATTGATTTGGTCGGTCTGACGAAACGATTTGATGGCTTCACTGCTGTGGATCGGGTGACGCTCTCGGTAGCACCGGGCGAAATTCTGGCGCTACTGGGTCCCAATGGAGCCGGCAAGACGACGACGGTGCGTGTGTTGGCGGCGATCCTGCGTCCGACGATGGGACATGCATTCGTGGCCGGGTACAGTGTGACCGAGCATGCGCAGGAGGTTCGGCGGCGGGTCGGGCTGTTGACTGAATATCCGGGGCTCTATCTGCGCATGCGGGGTGAGGACTATCTGGACTTCTTTGGTCGCCTGATGGGTTTGGATGCTGATGAGTGTGAGCGCCGGGCCAGGGAATTGCTGGCTCGCTTTGGGATGCCCGAGGCATGGGATCAGCGTATGGGGACGTACTCGAAGGGAATGCGGCAGAAAATGGCGCTGGTGCGCGCGATGTTACACGACCCGCCTGTTCTGTTGCTGGATGAGCCGACCTCAGCGATGGACCCCCACAGCGCCAAGTTAGTCCGCGACACTGTTCGTAGCCTGCGCCACCATCGGCGAGCCATTGTCATCTGCACGCATAACCTGGCGGAAGCGGAGGCCCTGGCTAGCCGTATTGCCATCATCCGGCGTGGACGGATCATCGCGCTGGGAACCCCGGCGGAGTTGAAGGCGCGCCTGCTCGGCCCGTCGTTGATGGAGTTGCGCCTGCTCCATCCGACCGATGGCGTTGTGAACCTCATTTCAGATCTGGTCAAAGTCGAGGTGCAGGGAGAGAACTGGCTGCGCTATGCCACTGCCAATCCTCAGGAGACCAATCCTCTTCTGCTCCAGACGTTGGCGGCGTATGGGGTGGGGGTCATTACCCTGAGTGAAGTGCCGCGTAGCCTGGAGGACGTCTATCTGCGGGTGGTGGAGGAGTAGGGGATGGTAGCGGTCACTGAGCGTATGCGTGCGACGGTGGGCGAGGCGCCTCGCTTGGTGCTCACGTTGATAAAGCGTGAAGTCTGGGATACATTGCGGGACTGGCGTATCATCGTGCCCATTGTGATCCTGACACTTTTCTTCCCCGCGCTGATGAGTTTTGTGGCCAATATGGCGCTAGACTGGGTCGCCGAGTATGGCGCGCCGATCGTCGGCGAGCGGATGCTTCCTTTTCTGCTGATGGTGGTAGGCTTCTTCCCTATCTCATTCTCGCTGGTGATTGCGCTGGAGACTTTTGTGGGGGAAAAGGAGCGCAGGAGCCTCGAGCCACTCCTGGCAACGCCCTTGACGGATGCACAACTTTACCTGGGCAAGACGCTGGCAGCGATGCTTCCTCCCTTATTGGCAGCCTACCTGGGTATCACTGTCTATCTGACCGGATTGCATTTCTTCAAGGGCTGGTCGCCACCGCCGATTTTGTTGGTGCTGGTTGTCCTGCTGACGACTGCGGAGGGATTGGTGATGGTATCTGGTGCAGTGGTGATCTCCAGTCAGACGACGAGTGTGCGAGCAGCCAACCTGTTGGCCAGTTTTATCATTATCCCAATGACACTCCTGATACAGGGTGAGGCCATCATTATGTTCTGGGCTAACTACGGTGTGCTGTGGTGGGTAGTACTTTTTCTGGTGGTTGTGGACGTCATCCTGGTGCGGATGGGTATCCACATCTTCAATCGTGAGGAGCTGCTGGGGCGCGAGATTGACCAGTTGAACGTTGCCTCTCTGTGGCGTAAGTTCTGTGGGTATTTGCGCTGGGAACCCTGGTTCTTCGGACTGGATTTACAGAAGATGCCAGCCTGGTTGCGCTGGCTGGGGATGGTAGGCGGGCTCTACGGGCGCGACATCCCGGCTATTCTGCGCCGTTCGTGGCTGGCGCTCGCGGTGGTCGTGATTGGGCTGCTGTTTTCAGCCGGCATTGGCTACGACTTCGCCACTCGCTATCAACTCCCGCCGGGGGTACTGCAACTGGAGAACGTCTCGGCCGAGACGTTCTCCGAATTGCCGGCCGTGGACTGGCTGCCCGTCTTCACTGTCTGGGGGGTGTTGCTCAACAATGTGCGATCGCTGATGGCGGCGGCGCTGCTTGCGGTATTCTCCTTCGGCACGCTGGCTGTGGCGTTGCTGATGGCCCCACTGGCGATTGTGTTCTTTTTCGTCACTCAGGCCGCGTACGTGGGTTACAGTCCGGCGCTGTTCTTCGCTGCTTTTGTGCTCCCTCATGGGTTGCTGGAGTTGCCCGCTGCGACCATCGCGACGGCATTGGCTGTGCGTCTGGGGGCGGCCTTTATGTCACCTCCACGCGGGATGACAGTGAGCGATGGGTGGCTGTGGGCCTTGGCCGATTTCGTCAAGGTTTTTATCGCCCTTCTCCTGCCGCTATTGGTCCTGGCAGCGGCCGTCGAGGTGCGCGTGACGCCGACGATTGTGGCGTGGGCCTTTGGAGGGTAGGCATCTGTGGCCCGAGTAGTGGCTTTGGGGACTGCGGCGGCGGTGCCGGATGAGATGCACGCTAATACCTACCTGGCAGTCGAGGGTGAACGGGGCTTTTTCCTGGTTGATTGTGCGGATAGCCCTCTCGTGCGGATCCGGCATGCAGGTCTCGCGCCCGAACGCTTACGCGGGCTGATCATCACCCACTTCCACCCCGATCACGTCTTCGGCATCCCCATATTGTTTATGAATATCTGGCTGTTGGGACGCACCGCCCCGTTGCCTGTCTATGGCCTGCAGGATGCACTGGAACGGTTCGAGGCTATGATGGATCTGTTTCGTTGGCAAGAATGGCCTGGACTCTTTCCTGTGCCCCGGCGGGCCTTTGCCGAGGAGGTAGGCGCACTGGTGTTGGAAGACGAAGAGTTCCGTATCACCGGTGCGCCGGTGAAGCACCTGGTGCCTACCATGGGCCTGCGGATAGAAAACAAGCGCAGCGGAGGAGTGGTGGCTTACACCAGCGACACCTCACCCTGCGACGCGGTAGTGGCCCTGGCGCAGGATGCTACCGTCCTGATCCACGAGGCGGCGAAGAATACGCCGGGTCACTCCAGTGCTGCCCAGGCGGGAGAGGCCGCTCGCAGGGCCGGTGCAGGCCGTCTAGTGTTGATCCACTACCGGCCTGCTCCCTGGCAGTACGACCGCTGGCTCGAGGAAGCAGCCGCTGCCTTTGGTGGCCCGGTGGAACTGGCGCAGGATTTCGGGGAGTACGTCTTCTAACATCTGTCGGGTTGCTGCCTCCGTCCAAAGTCGGTCAACCACGTGCGTTGCGGCGATACCTGGGGTTGCGCCGGGCCGTTCTCACCACACTTCCACACCTCCACGTTCCTTTTTGACCTATCCCGCCCCTTGTGGTACACTTCCAGTATCACGCAAGGAGGTGGTCCCATATCTCGTGTTATCCATCCCCTCACGGGAGCCCAACTGAGTGCAAGAACTGGTTCACCGAGGCCCCCTATACTTGACGGGCCTCGTGACGGATAGCAGGCACGGATGTGACATCCGGCCCTTGACAGAGTGCGGCGGGCATGTAAGAATGGGATTCGGTCGTCAAGATCGTTCTTCGTCTGCGCAACGTGCCTTCACTTCGCCGACGAGGAAGTCGTTGCCTGGAGCGAGGGCTTGCTGGCGCTGGTGGTATGGGCGTGACGCATCACGTTTCACGCTGAAGGGAGATATTTGCAAGTCTGGAGGCATAACTATGGCAAAAGGAATGGTTCTGATAGATGAGGACTATTGCAAGGGGTGTGGTCTTTGTGTGTCTATCTGCCCCGTGCACATCCTCCAACTGGCAGAGGGGCGGTTCAACGCCAAGGGGTACCAACCCATCGAGGTGACGGGCCCTGAGGCGTGCACCGGATGCGCCATGTGCGCCACCATCTGCCCTGATGTGGTCTTCACCGTATATCGGCGGAAGCGAGAGCCCAAGCGGGCGCTCGCCACAGCATAGGAGGCTAAGGAATGGCGAAAGAATTGCTCGAGGGAAACGCAGCCATCGCTGAGGCTGCCATACGGGCGGGGGTCGAAGCCTTCTTCGGTTACCCCATCACGCCCCAGTCGGAAGTGCTGGAGCACTTTTCCAGGAGAATGCCTGAGGAGGGGCGCGTCTTCCTGCAAGCCGAAAGTGAGGTGGCCGCCATCAATATGATCTACGGCGCGGCCTGCGCCGGCGCGCGGGTGATGACCTCCTCATCCAGCCCGGGCGTCAGCTTGATGCAGGAGGGCATCTCTTACATCGCCTGTTCCGAGGTGCCGGCAGTGCTGACGAACATTATGCGCGGCGGGCCGGGCCTGGGCAACGTCCAGCCCGCACAAAGCGATTATTTCCAGGCGGTCAAATCCGCCGGCCACGGCGACTTCCACATGATCGTCCTGGCCCCGGCCAATGTCCAGGAAGCCGTTGACCTGATAGTGCTGGCCTTCGAACTGGCGGAGAAGTACCGCACTATCGCCATGCTCGCCGCTGATGGCTCCATTGGCCAGATGATGGAGCCGGTGGAACTGCCTCCCATGCGCCCGGTTCGCCCGCCGGAGGAGCGACCCTCCTGGGCGCTCACCGGCGCGAAGGGACGGGAGCACAACATCATCACCTCGCTCTACCTGGGGGCCGAGAACATGGAGGAAGTCAATTTGCGGTTGCAGGCCAAACTGAAGGAGATCGCTGCCAACGAGGTGCGCTGGAAGGAGTACAGCACCGAGGACGCCGACCTGCTGCTGGTGTCCTTTGGCACCGTGGGCCGCATCTGCCAGACGGTGGTGCGGGAGGCGCGGGCAAACGGGGTAAAAGCGGGGCTCTTACGGCCCATCACCCTCTGGCCCTTCCCCAGCGCCCGCCTGGCCGAACTGGCCCGACAGGTGCGCGGCATGTTGGTCGTGGAGATGAACGCCGGGCAAATGGTCGAGGATGTGCGGCTGGCCGTTGAGGGGCGCTGCCCGGTGCGGTTCTACGGGCGGATGGGGGGCATCGTCCCGCTGCCTGATGAGATCCTGCCCGAACTGGAGAAACTGGACGCTGAGGTTGTGGGCGGAAGGGAGGGTTAGAATGTCAACGGTTGAAATTCCTGCGGATATGGAACTGGTCTATGAGCGGCCGGAGAGCCTGACCGACGCTCACACGATCTACTGCCCCGGCTGTACCCACGGCGTCATCCACCGCCTCGTCGCCGAGGTGCTGGACGAACTGGGTATACGGGAACGGACCATTGGTATCGCGCCGGTGGGATGTTCGGTGCTAGCCTACGAATATTTCAACGCGGACTTTGCTGAGGCGGCCCACGGACGGGCGCCAGCGATGGCCACCGGTATCAAGCGCGTCAGCCCGGGCAAGGTGGTCTTCACCTACCAGGGCGACGGCGACCTGGCCTCCATCGGCATGGCCGAGATCGTCCAGGCAGCCAATCGAGGTGAACTGATCACCGTCTTCTTCGTCAACAACGCCACCTATGGTATGACCGGCGGGCAGATGGCCCCCACGACGCTGCCCGGGCAGGTGACGACCTCGTCGCCCTATGGCCGCGATGTGCGGGTAGCAGGCTACCCGACGAAGATGTGTGAATTACTGTCGGTCCTTCCGGGGGTGGCCTACATTGCCCGCCACACGGTGATTGACGTATCCAGCACCCGCCGGGCCAAGAAAGCCATCAAGACAGCCTTCAAGGTGCAACTGGCCGGGCTGGGCTTCTCGATGGTCGAATTCCTATCTACCTGTTCGACCAACTGGCACATGTCGCTACCTGAGTCAAGGCAGTGGATCAGAGATGTTATGATCCCCTACTATCCGCTGGGCGAGTTCAAGGTGGCGGATGGGGTGAAGGAACTGTAGGAGGCAACGATGCAAGAAGAAATCATCATTTCCGGCTTCGGCGGGCAGGGCGCGCTCTTCGCGGGCCAGTTGCTCACCTACGCCGCGATGGACAGTGGCTACCACGTGACATGGATCCCCTCCTACGGCCCGGAGATGCGCGGCGGCAAGGCCCGTTGCACCGTCGTCGTGTCCGACGAGGAAATCGGCGCGCCACTGGTGCGGCGGCCCAGCGCATCCATCGTGCTCAACCTTCCTTCGATGGAGGCCTTCGAGCCGCTGGTTAAGCCCGATGGTGTGCTGGTGGTGAATAGTTCGCTGGTGCCGCAGAAGA
>Ga0307438_1000157_pt1 | contig 56415 bp, 55 predicted proteins | sample SalMarWE160110MG_FD_202144 | JGI IMG/M metagenome (GOLD analysis project Ga0307438, IMG submission 202144) | Salt marsh sediment microbial communities from the Plum Island Ecosystem LTER, Massachusetts, United States - WE1603-110 | ecosystem: Environmental > Aquatic > Marine > Intertidal zone >... | reverse complement strand
GCATTTCTGTCGATCAACCGGTTTTGTGCCATGGCGACATGACAGGTATCCTTACAGCCACTGCAACAGGAGGTACCGGTACAAAAACTTATGTTTGGGATGACCCCGGCAACCAAACAGCCCAGACTGCCACCAACCTGGGAGGTGGTTTTTACAATGTTACCGCAACAGATTTGAATGAATGTACTGTTGTTGGCAATGTCCAATTGACAGAGCCTGCCGTATTAACATTAACTCCTGTAAGTTACGATATTTCCTGTGCCGGAGAAGAAGATGGTACAATAATACTTACAATTAGTGGGGGAACACCTTCTTTCTCATTTGTCTGGTCGAACAACGAATTTACCCAGAATATTACAGGTCTTGAAGCCGGAATTTATTCGGTTACTGTAACCGATCAGCACAATTGCACCGGTGTTCTTGCCGATATTGAAATCCTTGAACCGGAAGGTACAACACTGGTCTCTGAAGACGTTACGAATACATCCTGTTTTTTAACAGAAGATGGAAGTATTTCAATTGACGCTGTAAATCCCGCAGATAATCTCACTTTCTCTATTGATGGCAGCATATACATGAACAATAACGGAGTCTTTTTAAATCTGCCCCAGGGGAATTATGAGGTTTGGGTAATGGACGGAGACGGATGTGAGCAACTGCTTACATCTCTGACTGTTAGTGGTCCGGGACCTATCACACTTGATACAACAGTAACTCATGCATTGGGCAACCAGGGAGGAACTGTTATTGCCGTCGCCAGCGGCGGAAATGAACCGTACAATTATTTTCTGATTTCATCTTCAACAGATATGGATAATTCTACCGGTGAGTTTTATGATATTGCCCCCGATAATTATGAATTGTATGCTGTGGATAATATTTCATGCCCTTCGGATACCCTGCTGATCACAATCCTGCAAACAAGCAGCAATATTGTAATTTATGATGCCTTCAGTCCGAATGCAGATGGCAGGAACGATCTGTGGAATATTGGAAATATAGGATTGTACCCCGATTGTAAGGTGATTGTTTTCAATACTTGGGGAAACAAGGTGTTCAGCTCAGACGGATATACCGAACCATGGGATGGAAAATACAATGGAAAAGATCTGCCTGCAGGTACTTATTATTATACTATTGATCTTGGAGATGGTTCAGAAGTTTTATCGGGACCGGTAAGCATTGTCCGGTAATTGTTCTAAATTAGAGTAACTATGAAAAGATACCTTACTATAGCGCTTGTTCTTTTCCTGTCAATAGAATTGTCGGCACAGCAAATTCCTTTGCTAAGTCAGTATACTCTGAATCATTATTCCATTAATCCGGCTGCTACGGGAGTGTCGGACGGTTTGCCATTGACTTTTACTTACAGAAAACAGTGGGCAGGTATTAAGGGATCCCCTTCTACTCAATACCTTTCAGGAGACATGAATGTTGCCAAATCAATGGGAGTCGGAGCAAAGTTTTTTAACTACCAGGCAGGTCCCATGCGAAAAACCGGGATGGAACTGACTTATAGCTATCACATTGATCTGAATCCCGAAAATAAACTGGCCTTCGGATTGTCAGGATTGTTTTACCAGTTTTATCTTGATAAATCCAAGCTTACTGTTGAAGATCCTGATGATGATGTATTTAGCGGTGTAGACAAGATGGTAGTGGCCGATGCCAGTTTTGGTACGTATTTGTATGGAGATTATTATTATGTCGGTATTTCAGTTCCACAGTTGTTCAATCGTAACATTGACCTGAAAACCGATAAGGTCTTACAGGAAAAGCAAGTAAGGCATTATTATCTTTTTGGCGGGTATGAATTTTTTCTGAACAGGTATTTTACTCTTGAACCCTCCCTTATGTTCAAATTTGTTGAAGCTGGTTTATGGCAGGTTGATGTAAATGCAAGGGCTGAATACAAAGAAATGCTCTCGCTGGGAGTGTCCTTCAGAAGTTCGGAAGCAATAATTGCTCAATTGGGATTTAAATACGAAGAGTTCTTTATAGGTTACTCTTATGATTTCGCAATTGGCGATTTGCATACTGCAACTTTCGGATCGCACGAAGTCTTATTGATCTACACGTTTCCAAATTTTATCCGTTAGAGATTCAAAAAGGTTCGTGGTAAAGATATCGTAAGTGAAGCAGTTATATTGCCAGCTTAATTCCCTGTATATGCCATCTGTGAAACCCATTCAGCTTTCATCAGGAATTGCACAAGTAAATATTCCTTTTTTTTCATTCGTTTAAAATTCTATTATTTAACCGGTAACTATCCCTGAGAAATTATCTGTCAACGCCATGAAAAAAATGGTATTAATACGGTCAAAACCAGGGGTACATAGTATCATTGTAAAAAAACATTCTATCTCTTCTTTTTTAAGATCAGAATACTAAGTTTGTATTCCAAATTAACCTGATATTGTTATGAACATATTATTACTGGGTTCAGGAGGTCGTGAGCATGCGCTTGCCTGGAAAATTTCACAAAGTCAAAAACTCAGCAGGTTATATGTAGCCCCGGGCAATGCCGGAACGGCTCAGCTGGGAAAAAACATAAATATTGGTGTTAATGATTTTGAAAATATTGGCCGGTTTGTCATTGAAAATACTGTGGATATAGTTGTTGTAGGACCTGAAGATCCGCTTGTTAAAGGAATCCGGGATTTTTTTCAATCCGAGCCGGCACTTAAGAATATTCCTGTTATTGGCCCCGGGTTAAAAGGTGCACAACTGGAAGGTAGCAAAGAATTTGCAAAGGATTTTATGTTGAGGAATAATATTCCAACATCACAACATTTCAGTGTAACAAAAGAAAACCTGCATGAGGGACTTTCTTTTTTGGAAAAGATGAATCCGCCTTATGTACTGAAAGCTGACGGACTTGCTGCCGGAAAGGGAGTTTTGATCATAGATTCACTTGAAGAAGCTGAAAAGGAGCTTAAACTTATGCTTGAAGGAAAATTCGGACAAGCCAGTAAAAAAGTAGTAATCGAAGAATTTTTAAAAGGAATTGAATTGTCTGTATTTGTAATTACCGATGGTATTTCATATAAAGTTTTATCCGAAGCAAAAGACTACAAACGTATTGGTGAAGGTGATACAGGTTTGAATACGGGAGGTATGGGATGTGTTTCTCCGGTTCCCTTTGCAAACAAGGACTTTTTAAAAAAAATTGAAGAACGGATAATCAAACCTACTATTGAAGGCCTGAAAAAGGAAAATCTGGATTATAACGGATTTATATTTTTCGGTCTGATGAATTGCAGCAACGATCCTTTTGTTATTGAATACAATGTACGTATGGGAGATCCTGAGGCTGAAGTAATTATGCCAAGATTAAAAACAGATCTTGTTGAGATTTTCGAATCCGTTACCAATAAGGAATTGAACAAATTAACCGTTGAATTTGACAACCAATCATGTGCTACCGTTATGCTTGTATCCGGCGGATATCCTGAAGCTTATGAAAAGGGGAAGATCATTTCCGGTCTGGAAAAAGTAAAAGATAGCATTCCATTCCATGCAGGTACAATTCTGAAAGACGGAGACGTACTCACAAATGGAGGAAGGGTACTATCCATAAGCTCATTGGGGAAAAATTTCAAAGAGGCAATTAAGACTTCTTATAAAAATGCAGCCCTTATCGAATTTGAAAAAAAACATTACAGGAAGGATATTGGATTTGATCTCTAAACCCAACATATATAAAAATAGTTACAAGTCTCAAGTTTCACATCTCAGAATCTCACATCATCAACTAACCAACTCTTCACTAATTATTAATTCTTAATTACACAGTAACACGATTCAACAATTAAACGGTAACCGGTACAAAAATATAGTCTCAAGTCACTGGTCTCAAGTTTCATAAGTCATCATCTCATTAACAACATAATTGATTAACTGGTAAACCGGACAACTGATGAAGTGAAATTATATGAAAAGCATGGCGTCAGTTTATGAGCTTCATTTCATCGATTCATCGATTCCCCGAATAATCATTTACTGACAACCCAATAATCCAACAACCTAAAAACCTGATTTCACCTTCTCAATTGCCCTTCTTCCGGCTTCCGGCTTCGGTCTTCCAACTCCTAACTCTAAACTGTCCCACTTCTCAACATCAATAATTGTCATAAACTCTTTATCTCTTTTAATAATGCACTATTTTTGTTCTCTGTGAAATGAAATCTTCCTTCAGGAATGAAAAAACAGTACGATTTTCTGGTTATCGGATCGGGTTTGGCCGGATTAAGCTTTGCACTTAAAGTGGCGGACAAGGGAAAAGTTGCGGTGCTTACAAAATCGGATTTGCTGGAAACCAATACTTTCTATGCGCAAGGTGGTATTGCAGCTGTAACCTATAAACCGGATAACATTAAAAAACACATACAGGATACCATGTTGGCAGGTGATGGTTTGTGCAATGAAGTAGTAGTAAAAATGGTTGTTGAGGAAGCACAGGCACAGATCGCAGAATTGATTGAATGGGGAACAAAATTTGATCGAGAGAAAGACGGAAAATTTGACCTGGCTCGCGAGGGAGGTCATTCTGAATACCGCATCCTGCATCATAAGGATGAAACAGGAAGTGAAATACAGCATGCACTTTCAAACCGGGTAAGGGAACATAAAAACATTGATGTATTCGAGTATTTTTTTGCCATTGATCTTATCACACAGCATCATCTCGGCCGATTGGTAAAAAGAATCATGACCGATATTGAATGTTATGGGGTGTATGCACTGGATATTCATAAAAATACCGTAGTTACCTTCTTATCGAGAGTCACAATGATGGCTACCGGAGGTATGGGAAACCTTTATTCCACAACAACCAATCCTGTTATTGCCACGGGTGATGGCATTGCCATGACCTATCGGGCAAAAGGTACCGTTAAAAACATGGAATTTGTGCAATTTCATCCTACATCCCTGTACAATCCTAATGAGCGACCTTCATTTCTTATTTCCGAAGCTTTGAGAGGACATGGTGCAATACTTAAAACCATTGATGAAAAAGAATTTATGCAGAAATACGATAAACGCGGATCGCTGGCCCCCCGGGATATTGTTGCTCGTGCTATTGACCATGAGATGAAAATAAGGGGAGACGACTATGTATATCTTGATTGCCGTTATCTTGACCCTGATGAATTGAAAACACATTTCCCGAATATAACTGAAAAATGTAATTCCCTCGGCATTGATACTGCCAAAGACTGTATTCCCGTTGTACCTGCAGCACACTATCAGTGCGGAGGCATAAAAGTAGATATGAATGGCTGCACCTGGATTCATCGCCTGTATGCTGCCGGTGAAGTATCATCAACCGGTTTGCACGGAGCCAACAGACTTGCATCCAATTCTCTGCTTGAAGCGATTGTGTATGCCGACAGAGCAGCAAAACATGCTTTGAAGCATTTTAAAAATCATTCCATTAAAAAAGAGATTCCCGAGTGGAATGACAGGGGTACTACCCATCCTGAAGAAATGGTGCTTATTACACAAAACTATCGTGAATTGCAACAGATCTTCAGTTCATATGTCGGTATTGTTCGTTCTAATATTCGTTTGAAGAGAGCACTTGACAGGTTAGAGATCATCTACAAAGAAACCGAAGAACTGTACCGAAAATCCATTGTTTCTGTTCAGCTTTGCGAACTGCGAAATCTTATCAATGTGGGTTATCTTATCATTAAAATGGCCATGCACAGAGAAGAGAGCACAGGATTGCACTACAACATCGATTATCCTCCTAAAAACGGTATTAATCTTAAAGTCTGATTGAAGCTCCTCGCTGCAAGCGGCGAGGAACTATTCTCACGAGCATGGCGAGTAATCTTCGATCCTTTTTTTGTTTATTATTTTTGTGCTCGCTAAGCCCGCAGTGCTCCGTCGCTATAGCTATGGCGCAAGCGACAAGCTACGGGGAACCGAGTTTACGAGCTCGGCCCAGCCTGCCATCCACAGGCTGGTAAACCGGCTGGCAGGGAAGCCAATGCGCCGCAGGATTCAACTCCATCTTGCTTTTATCTGATCAAGTTGGTTTAAGATAGACCCCGGATCTATAGAAGTCAGTAATTTTAACCGTGTTTCTTTAAAGTTGCTCAGTCCTTTAAAATAATTTGAAAAATGTCTGCGCATTTCATAAACTCCAACCCTTTCTCCTTTGATTTCAATTGATTTTTTAAAATGAAGTTTGGCCAACTCTACTTTTTCAGAAACAGTAAGAGGTGCTGATAACTTCCCGGTTTCCAAATAAGTTTTGATATCCCGAAATATCCAAGGAGTGCCAACGGCCCCCCTGCCAATCATAATGCCGTCAACTCCATAGGTATTAAAAGCTTCTTCAGCCCCTTCCGGTGTAACAATATCTCCATTCCCTATAATCGGTATATAAATTCTTGGATTGTTCTTCACTTCTCCTATCAGAGTCCAGTCAGCCGAACCTTTATAGAATTGTGCTTTTGTACGTCCATGAATTGTCAGTGCCTTAATCCCTGCATCCTGAAGTCGCTCAGCAATTTCCATGATGTTTTTATTCTCCTCATCCCATCCCAGTCGGGTTTTTACTGTCACAGGTATTTTTACAGCATGAACAATTGCTTTTGTCATCTCAACCATCAACGGTACATTACAGAGCATACCAGCACCGGCTCCCCTGCGTGATATCTTTTTCACCGGGCATCCGAAATTTATATCGATAAATTCCGGATTTCGTGTTTCAGCTATCTTTGCCGATTCCACCATTGAATCCACAAGATGACCATACAATTGAATGCCCATAGGACGTTCATAATCATAAATAACTAATTTTTCTATGCTTTTTTTGGCATTACGGATCAATCCATCGGAAGAAATGAATTCTGTATACATTACATCTGCTCCGAATTGTTTACAGACAAAACGAAACGAAGGATCGGTAACGTCTTCCATAGGTGCCAGAAACAAAGGTTTCTCGCCCAGCTCTAAGTCTCCAATTTTTACCACTGCTTATCTTGTTGTGAAATCATTAATTTTGCAAGCAAAATTAATGATATCTTTTTTCTTCAATAGAATTAATACCTGACTGCACAATGAATATTTCTATTATTAAAGACTTGTTTGCAGATGCAAAACCATTTGCAAAACTAATTCTTGCATTATTCATTGCATTTACTTGCTATCTCCTGGCAAGTCTGATTACAATTCTTATCATCATCTTTGTGTATCACATCCCCTTTGAAGAACTGAACCTTCATCTTAAAGAAGGTCTCGGCAATTCAGATTTATCACTTTTACGAATATTCCAGATCTCTCAGAGTATAGGTCTTTTTATTGTTCCAGCAATAGTATTGAATTATTTGATATTTCAAACCGGTGATGGTTTTTTAACATCCAAAACATACGGTTCGTTTTATTCCTGGTGGATTGTACTCTTTACACTGATATTTTCCATTCCGGTAATTCATTTTTTCATTGTATGGAACAGTTCCGTTGTTTTCCCCGACTGGTTTTCCTCTTTTGAACAAATACTTCAGGAAATGGAATCTGAAAGAACGATACTAACAAACAGAATGACTCAAAACATGAGCCTTTCAGATTATTGTATCAATTTGTTTATGATTGCCATCCTCCCTGCCGTTGGAGAAGAATTTCTTTTCCGGGGTGTAGTCCAGAAGGTATTTATTCAATGGACCAGGAACAACCACATCTCAATTCTTATTTCAGCAATACTGTTCAGCAGCATCCATTTGCAATTTTATGGTTTTGTTCCACGACTTATTCTTGGTGTCTATTTCGGGTATCTGTTTTTATGGAGCAGGAATATCTGGATGTCTGTATGGGCCCATTTTTTAAATAATGCAATGGCAGTAAGTATTTTGTACTTATCAGAAAATACCCGGATGAATATGCCCGGATTTTTCAGTCAGGAAAGCTATCCCCATCCCTCTGTAGTAATCCTTAGTACCATTATTTTATCTGTTTTGGTATTGATTACATATCATGAATTCAAGAGAAAACACAGTGCATAATGCACCCTGAATCAGGACTTTTTAAGCTCATCCTTTCGGAATACATAGGAAATACCATACTCTTCTGCTTTCATCCTTCCTTCTTCTTCAGTAAACTTTTTGAATGTATCTTCCACTTCATTCCAAATGTCCCTTATGATTTCATTTGCTTCCTTTCTCATACCGGCCAAATGTTCCTGGGCGCGCTGATAGTTTTTCTGCAAAGTTTTTTGAAACTTATATGCATCCAGGAATTGTTCATAACGCACCCTTACTACGGCAATAGTAGGATTTGTAATCGGACTGAGGGCTTTCGCTTTTCGAAGGTTTTCTCCGTGAATTAATTTCTCACCCCATTTGATCAAATCTGCCTCTGAATTTAATACCGGTAACTTATGATAGTCATCATGCATGCCAAAAATATTTCGCTCATTTTCAGAAAGATCACCTCGGGTAATAGCCATATTTACTACCTGGATAAAATGAGAAATGTACATTTTAGCTTTTTTCTGAACCTTCAGATAATCTTTGTTTTTCTTAACCTGATTCGAATATGCCTGCTTTGTTTCGTATAATGCTTTTTCAAAAGAAGGAAGAAAAGATTGTATCCGCCTGAAAGTACTTTGAGTGAATGCCAGTTTAAATGGCGGAATCTCCCTCCCTTTTTCAAAGGCTATTGTTAAAGCTTTACGACGCGCTGCATCTGTATTTGGTAAGCGGCGATATGGCATACTAAATTTTTGCTAATTAAAAACTTACACTCCCCATCTTATGTGCGAAGATACAAATCATGATCTAATATACAATCCCATTCGTAAAAATTAATATTCTACATTTATTTGTGAAACAGTGTGGATTTTTTGAAACAAGCCGATTATTCATATTTAATTTTTATTTCCTCAAACAAATAAACTAACTTACAGGAAGAGCCTAATAGCATTAAAAATTTTGAAACCAAAGGATTATATTGCAAGACGTCAGGTTCTGAAGCAGCAGATCAAGACAGGAATAATATTATTATGCGGTAACATTTCAGTACCAAGGAATTATGCCGGGAATCCATATGCATTCAGACAGGACAGTACGTTTTTGTATTACACAGGAATAGATATTCCGCATTCTTATTTGATCATAGATTGTGATAAAGATGAAGAAATACTTTTTGGAGATGATCCTGGAATTGATGATCAGATATGGAGCGGAATTCAAAAAAGTATGTACCTCATAGCAAACATTTCGGGAATACATGAAGTCCTTCCTGTTTCAGAATTAAAAAACAGTATTTTTCAATTCATTAAAAACAGGCAGAAGATACACTATTTGCCTCCATATCCTTATTACAGGCAAATTTATCTATCAGAATTACTCAACATCACGGTATCTGAGGTTTTAAAAAATTACTCAGTTGAATTCATTCAGGCAGTAGTTCATCAAAGATCTATAAAATCGGAGCAGGAAATTAATGAAATCGAACATGTATTAACTGCAGTAACCAGACCAATACATTTAAAAGCTTTGGAAATGGCACACCCTGGTATTTATGAATATGAAATTGTAGCCGAAATGAATAAAATTCTGAAGGAACATGATCTTGATTATGCTTACTCTCCAATTTGTTCAGTACATGGTGAAATATTGCATAACGAGTCCCACAGAAACAAACTAAACAAAGAACAACTATTATTAATTGATGCTGGGGCCGAAAGTACCCTGCATTATGCTTCAGATATTACACGTACGTTCCCTGTTGGTGGAAGATTCACCATCAGACAAAAGGAAATTTATGATCTTGTTCTTTCTGTTGAACAAAATACTATTGAAAAGATAACACCGGGTACCCGGTATCTTGATCTTCATAAGGACGCTTCAATTCAAATAGCAAAGGGACTAATAGAACTTGATCTGATGAAAGGTGATCCGGAAGAAGCTGTGAAAGAAGGAGCACATACGCTGTTTTTCCCACATGGTTTAGGTCATATGATGGGACTTGATGTACACGATATGGAAGATCTTGGAGAAAATTTTGTAGGTTATGATAAAAACACTTTGCGAAGTAACCAGTTCGGTACAACCTATCTCAGATTGGCCAGATCCCTGCAAACCGGTTTTGTTCTTACTGTGGAACCCGGAATATATTTTATCCCGACACTTATTGATCTCTGGCGTTCTGAAAAGAAATATGAAAAATATATAAACTACCCAAACGTTGAGACGTATAAAAATTTTGGTGGAATTCGTATAGAGGATAATGTTCTTGTTGAATCTAAAGGCTGTAGAATTCTTGGCAGCCCAATTCCTAAATCACGGACTGAAATTGAAAACCTTATGTCAGTGAGAGAATGATTTATATCATTAAACTCAGTAATAAATACTATGTAATTTTTAATTAATTTAATATAGTTATCTAACAGCCAGTGAATGAATAAAATTGAATACAAAGTCCTTATTGCTGACGATTCGGAACTATCTTTTAAAATTATATCGGAAGTTCTTGAAATACTGGGTAATGAAGTCACCTTATATTCTGCAAAAGACGGGAAAGATGCTTGCGAACAGGCAAATAAAATTATTCCCGATTTAATTATTATGGATGTATTGATGCCGGTTATGAATGGTATTGATGCTATAAAAAAGCTTAGAAAGAATAGTCTGACTTCTGAAATACCCATTATTGTCCTGTCAGCTGTTGAAAGTCTTGAAAATGCATATGAGGTAGGTGCAAATGATTTTATTTTAAAACCTTTCAACCGGTTTGAGTTGTTAATTAAGGTTAGATCTGCCCTTCACCTGGTTCAAAAAATAAAAGAAATAAAACTGCAAAAATCCAAACTTGAAAAGAATCACTTTGAAGTTACCCGACAAAGAGATGAAATAGCCTTACAAAAAAAGGATATTGTTGATGATATCCGATACTCCAAACGAATTCAGAAAGCCATTTTCCCTACCGATGAATATATGCGAGAAACTATTCCCCGGCATTTTATATTGAATATGCCCCGTAATATAGTAAGTGGTGATTTTTACTGGGCAGGCAGAATCGAAGACCTGAAGATAGTTGCTGTTGGTGATTGTACAGGGCATGGTATTTCAGGAGCATTCATGACCATGGCCGGAATAGCTTTTTTAAATGAAATACTCAGTAAGAAAATTGCAGTTAAGGCAAATGAAATATTGTTCGAGCTCAGAAAACTGGTAATGAAATTATTAAAACAAAAGGGTGAGCAAGGTGAAGCAGCGGATGGCCTTGATATTTCATTGGTAATTATTGATGAAAAAAATAAAAAGATTCAATTTGCCGGAGCCAATAATCCCTTTTACCGAATTGTGAATGGAGAGTTAAATAGTATCAAAGGTGATCGAATGCCTATAGGTATACATTTGGATTTTGATAAACCCTTTACAAATCATGATATTGAAATAACTAAAGGAGACTTGATCTACCTTTTTACAGATGGATTTGCAGATCAGTTTGGAGGATCAAGAAATAAAAAATTCAGGTACAAACAATTTCAGGAACTTCTGCTTAAAATACACACCATGGAAATGGATGAACAAAAAGATATCCTTTCCCGTACAATAACGGACTGGATGGGTGATAACGAACAAATAGATGATATATTAATACTTGGATTCAAGGTATAGCAATGATATTTAGTAATTTTAAGCAGATAAGAATGAAGATTTTTAGCTCCTTTATCAGTAAGTATAGAATCAAAGGAATATTATTTTGTTTATTGTTTTTTTTATTTACGACTGCGTTTCCTCAGGGAGAAATTAATGAACAATTGCAGGAAAATGATTCAAAAGCTGAACAATACCTTGAGGAGGGGAAAAAGAATGCTGCAGCCCAGCTTTTCAATCAATCTGCATATCTGTTGCGTAGTGCAAATCGTCTGGAAGAAGCGGCGATCTATTATCAAAAAGTTCTTGAAATTAATACACAATTGGGAAATCGTCGGGGCCAGATGGTATCTCACAATAGTCTGGCTATGGTATACCTGGAAGCAGAAAATTACCAGAAAGCAATCTTTCATCTTAAGAAGGAACTTGAATTCCGCAAACAGATAAACAATAAGGCAGAAATAATTAATGTCCTTGCGAATATTGCCCTTGCTGAAAATGAGGTGTCAAGTTTTGACAGTGCAATTGAACACATTGAGCAAGCGATTGGTCTGTCAAAAGAATTGAATGACCTAACCTTATTAAAGCGCTGTTACGGTGTTGCTTTCGACATCTATGAGAGACTTGGAAATGATACAAAATCTCATACATATTTCGAATTGTATTCGGCAATTGACCGTAAATTGAAAGAACAGAAAATGGCTGAAATAACTGATGAAGCAGAACGGAAAGTTACCATAGCAGAATCGGAAAAACACATTACGCAAAAAATATTGAGTGAAACAAGTGAAGAACTTGAAAAAACTGTTTCAACACTTCAACAAGTTGAAGAACTTACACGCGAACAGAAAATGGAAATCGAGCTTAATGAGGCGAAAATAAATGAACAAAATGCACTTCTTAAAGCAAAACAACTTCGTGAAAGATACTTAATCATTGGCCTTATCGCAACCACACTCTTTATTCTGGCTCTCACATTTCTGGTTTTAAAAATTGTGAGAGCTAACAAAAAAATCAATCAACAAAAGCTGTGGCTGGAAAAACAAAACAAAGAAATCAGAGCAAGTATACGATATGCAAAAACAATACAACAAGCAATCTTACCAGGTGACAATGAATTGGAAAAGCACTTTAAATCGTTTATAATTTATATGCCTAAAGATATTGTTTCAGGCGATTTCTACTGGACATCTACACAAGAAAACGGTAAGACCATCACCGTTTATTTTGCTGTCGTAGACTGTACCGGTCATGGTGTTCCGGGTGCATTTATGTCGATGATAGGGAGCAGATTACTTGATGAAATAGTAAATGAAAAGATGATTAGCTCACCTGCCGAAATATTACGTTTGTTGAATACTATGGTTCGTACTGCACTGAGACAGGAAGAAACGGACAACAATGATGGTATGGATTTGGCTTTGTGCAAACTTGAAATATACCCTGACAGCAAAAGGAAACTTACTTTTGCCGGAGCGAAAAGACCTCTATATATTATTAAAAATACGGCAAACAAACTGATTACTCACAGAGGAGATAGAAAATCAATCGGAGGATATAGTCTTTCTAAAAAAGAAATCAAATTTACAAATTTTGATATCGATATGGAGAAAGGAGATATGGTATATGTCTTTTCTGACGGAATTATTGATCAGAATAGTCCCGATAGAAAAAAATTCGGACGTGTGCGTCTTGAAGAAGCTCTTATTGATTGTGCAAAATTAGATCCAAAAGAACAGAAAAAAGTTATTGAGAAACGACTGATAGATTATATGCAAAATGAAGAACAACGAGATGATATTACACTTGCCGGCCTAAAAATAATATGATAATGATTTACATTGAGCATCCTGAAGAAAATATTATCTGTTATCACGGGCCAATAAACATAAATCTGGTTTCGTTTACGAGCAATTATATAAAAAAACATATTGTTGCCGATGCTTCAGTTGTTGGTAAAATTTACAAAGTTTTTATTGAACTTACTCAAAACGTCTCATATTATTCTGCAAAACAATACAGCAAATTGCGTGCGTTCGGGTCAGGAATTGGTTGGTTTAGAGTGGATGAAAAGAAAGATCATTTTGCAATTACAACAGGGAATGTAATACTTAAAGAGCATGGCCCTATCCTTAAAAAAAACTGTGCAGAAATAAATTCTTTAGGTGAAAGCGAATTGAGAAAGCTAAAAAGAGTTACCAGAAGCCAGGTAGGAATCCGCGACATTGGTGCGCATATTGGTCTGATCCAAATGGGATTAATTACTGGCAATCCATTAAATTTAAACATTGAATCACAAAATGAAAATTATTCATTCTTTACAATAACAGCCAAAGTGAATAAACGTTAAAACAAAGAAATATGAAAAATTTAATTGTTGATGCAATCCCGGATTCTCCCTACTATCCCGAGGTAAATTTTAATTCAGAAACCGGCATTTGTGAATTAATCGGAGAATCGTATATGGAAGAAGCATATAAGTTTTATACCCCTTTATTAAACTGGTTTAAAGAACATACTCTTGAATTGAACAAACCGGTAACATTGAATTTAAAACTTACCTATTTCAATACAAATTCTTCCAGATTGCTGCTTGATATGCTGGATATTCTTAAAAAATCTCAGGAAGCAGGTAATGAAGTTGAAATCAACTGGTTTTATGAAGAAGATGATCCTGATGTGAAGGATGAAGTTGAAGATTTTGAGATAGAAACCGGGTTGCAGATTAAAATGATCCCTATGGAATAAAAGAATTAAACAATTCCGGTATTATTTTCGCTATATGGAAAAATTCAACCGTGCCGGAATTTTTATTCTATTCCAATGAATTTGCTTATAGAATTTTAGCGGTAAAAAATTCTCTGTTCATTCTTGCAATGTGCGTCAAGGATATTTCTTTTGGGCATTCAGCTTCACATGCCCCTGTATTTGTGCAATTGCCAAATCCAAGTTCATCCATTTTAGCCACCATATTTCTGACTCTTTCCTTTGCCTCCACTCTTCCTTGAGGTAACATAGCAAACTGAGATACTTTTGCTGATACAAATAACATGGCTGAAGCATTTTTACAGGCAGCAACACAAGCACCACAGCCAATGCATGCTGCCGCATCCATTGCAATATCAGCATTCTTTTTAGGGATCGGAATAGCATTGGCATCAGGTATTCCGCCAGTATTTACCGAAATATACCCTCTGGCTTCAATAATTTTATCAAAAGCGGACCGGTCAACAACAAGATCTTTAATTACGGGAAATGATTTTGCTCTCCAGGGTTCTATTGCAATGGTATCACCATCTTTAAACTTTCGCATATGCAACTGACATGTCGTAATTGCATCATCCGGACCATGAGGACGTCCGTTAATATACAAACCGCAAGTACCACATATCCCTTCTCTGCAATCATGGTCAAAACATACCGGCATCTCAAATTTGTCTATAAGTTGCTGATTCAGAATATCAAGCATTTCCAGAAAAGATGAATCAGGTGATATGTCGGTTACTTTGTATTTTTCAAATCTTCCTTTAGCAGAAGCATTTTCCTGTCTCCAGATTTTTAGCAAAAAATCCATCTTATGATTGATTTTCGGTTTTACTTTTTATAATTCCTCGTTTGTACCTTGATGTCTTCGTATTTCAATGATTCCTTATGCAAAACAGGTTCTTTATCCGCTCCCTTGTATTCCCAGGCAGCAACATACATATACTCTTTATCATTGCGAAGAGCTTCTCCTTCTTCAGTCTGATGCTCACTCCGGAAATGACCTCCACAAGATTCTTCACGATTCAGCGCATCTCTTGCCATTAGCTCTCCAATTTCAATAAAATCTGCGACTCTTCCTGCTTTCTCAAGTTCAGGATTCAAATCGTTCTTTTCTCCTGGTATTCGTACGTTCTTCCAAAATTCTTCACGCATCTCTTTGAAATTTTCAACCGATTTTTTTAAATCATTTTTATTTCTCGACATGCCAACTGTATTCCATAATTTTAGCCCGAATCTTTTATGAATTTCATCCACAGATTTATCACCACGAATATTCATTAATCTCTCAATGCGCGAATTAACAGCCTCCTCTGCCTGAGCAAATTCAGGAAGATCGGTACTCATTCGTGGAGTCAATATTTCATCCGCAAGATAATTCTGAATCGTATAAGGAAGAATAAAATAGCCGTCAACTAATCCCTGCATAAGAGCAGAAGCGCCTAATCTGTTTGCTCCATGATCTGAAAAATTAGCCTCACCAATAGCATATAAACCCTGGATAGTTGTCATTAACTCGTAGTCAACCCATGTGCCTCCCATAGTATAATGAATAGCAGGATAGATCATCATTGGAGTTTCGTATGGATTCTCATCATTAATCTTTTCATACATCTGGAACAGATTTCCATAACGCTCTTCTATCGTCTCTTTTCCCAGACGATCTATAGCATCCTTGAAATCAAGATAGACAGCCAAACCTGAACCAATTCCAAAACCGGCATCACATCTTTCCTTTGCTGCCCTTGATGCAACATCTCTGGGAACAAGATTCCCAAAAGCCGGATACCTGCGTTCAAGATAATAATCTCTGTCCTCTTCTTTCAAATCAACAGGTTTTAGTCTTTTTTCACGGATTGCTTCTGCATCTTCCTTATTTTTGGGTACCCAGATACGACCATCATTCCTTAAACTTTCACTCATTAAAGTTAGTTTGGATTGAAAATCGCCATGAACCGGAATACATGTTGGGTGGATCTGGACAAAGGAGGGATTGGCAAAAAATGCTCCTTTTTTATAGATCTGCCAAATGACACTCCCATTTGAACCCATGGCATTTGTTGAAAGAAAAAATGCATTCCCATATCCTCCGGTTCCAATGACTACTGCATGAGCAAAATGACGTTCTATCTTTCCTGTTATCAGGTTACGTGTAATAATGCCTCTGGCTCTTCCATCAATGATCACCACATCAAGCATTTCATGACGAGGGTATATCTTTACAGATCCTTTGCTTACCTGACGCATCAATGCACTGTAAGCACCCAGAAGCAATTGCTGTCCTGTCTGACCCCGGGCATAAAAAGTACGTGAGACAAGCGCTCCTCCAAAAGAACGATTATCCAGCAAACCTCCGTATTCCCGTGCAAATGGAACTCCTTGTGCAACACATTGATCAATAATCAGATTACTGACTTCCGCCAGCCTGTAAACATTTGCTTCCCTTGATCGATAATCGCCTCCTTTTATTGTGTCATAAAACAATCTGTAAACGCTGTCTCCATCATTCTGATAATTTTTTGCTGCATTGATCCCTCCCTGGGCCGAAATACTGTGTGCCCTTCGCGGACTATCCTGATAACAAAATGTTTTCACATTGAATCCCAGCTCACCCAGACTTGCTGAAGCAGAAGCTCCTGCCAGACCGGTACCTACAACAATTATGTCCAGTTTTCTTTTGTTTGTCGGATTTACAAGTTTTTGACTGGCTTTGTAATTTGACCACTTATCTGCTAGATGTCCTTCAGGTATTTTCGAATCAAGGTTAGCCATATCAGTTGTTAGTTACATTTCTTATTTTAAATAAAATACAAGAACCGGGATGCTAATAAAACCAGCTGTTATCAAAACAGTATAAATTATACCGGTAGTTTTTATCACAGGCGTGTAAACAGGATGATTTATTCCTAAAGTTTGAAAAGCCGATTGAAAGCCATGATGCAAATGAAATCCAAGACCCAGCAAAGCAATAAGATATACCCAGACAACCCATTTGATCTGGAAACGTGCTATAACAAGTGAGGCTAAATCGTGGACTATTTTCCCGTCATAGTTAACTTCCTCAATTTCTCCAAAGAATTCTGACTTTATATAAAAGTCCAGTAAATGCAGTACAAGAAATATTGTAAGTACAGCCGCCGTATGAACCATATATTTGGAAAAAACGGAGGTTTGTGAATAATTGGCTTTTTTGTACCCTCTCGGTCTTGCAATCCAGTTCTGAATAGTAACAATACAAGCATAAAGCATATGCAGGAGAAATCCGCCAAAAAGAACAATTTCCATTATTTTGATGATCACATTTGTCCCCATAAAATGAGCAGCCCGATTAAAAGCTTCAGGAGATTCCAGCAATACCAGTAAGTTAATTCCCAGATGTACGATCAAAAAAACGATGAGGAAAAGTCCTGCCAAAGACATTAATAGTTTTTTACCAATAGACGAACCTAAAAGACTACTCATTCTTAAAATAATTGTTAAAAAAACTATCCCTTAGCAGGGATAAGATTCAAATATATTTTGTTATTCACCATTTTACAACAGTAAAACTAACAAATGATCAGATAAAATAGTTATGATTTCCGTCATCAATGATTAAATTCACATGTCAAATGAATACAAGGTTTAAATTATGAGGTACAATCCAATTGATAACAATTTCTTCAGGGAAAAAAGAAAAAAGCTTTCTAAAAAGCTGAAACCCGGATCAATTGCGTTGATTTTTGCAAATTATCAGATGCCCCGGAATGGTGATCAGTACCACATCTATCGGCAAAATTCTGATTTTTTTTACCTTACAGGGATCGAACAGGAAAAATCAATTCTTTTGCTTGCCCCCGATGCCCCGGCAAAAGATATGAGAGAAGTACTTTTTATTCTGCGCAGTAACAAGTTGCTGGAAGTCTGGGAGGGTCATAAGCTCACCCCTGAAGAAGCTGCAAATGTTTCAGGAATTCATACCATAAAACCAACAGATGATTTTGAAAGTATATTTCATACGCTAACAACCAATGCAAAATACATTTATTTTAATGTCCCTGAACTTCCAAAGTTTAATCCTGAAATTGCTTCACGTGATGCAGATTTCGCCTGTAATCTGAGAAGTAAATATCCTTTGCATCATTATGAACGACTTGCCCCCGTTATGCAGGAATTAAGACTCATTAAATCGGAAGATGAGATCCATCTGATCAAAGAAGCCATTAAAATTACTGCCAATGCTTTTAAAAGAGTACTTACCGAGGTGAAATCAGGTATGAAGGAGTATGAACTGGAATCATTGATCGCTTATGAATTTATAAGAAATGGTTCATCAGGTCATGCATACCCCCCAATTATAGCCAGTGGGAAAAATGCATGCATCCTTCATTACACCGAAAACCATGATCTGTGTAATCAGGGAGATTTAATACTTATGGATTTCGGAGCTGAATATGCCAATTATGCCGCAGATCTTTCAAGGACAATACCTGTTGACGGAAAATTCACCAAACGACAACGGGAATTATATGATATTACTCTCAAGGTTTTTCATTATGCCCGAAGTTTAATGGTGCCAGGTGCTACCATCAATTCCTTTCACGATAAAGTATGCAAAATGTGGGAAGAAGAACATATTAAATTGGGGCTTTATACAAAAGAAGATGTAAAAAAGAACAAGGAAGAAAATGGCTTATGGTTTGAATATTATATGCACGGTACTTCACACTTTTTAGGCCTGGATGTACACGATCCGGGAACAAAAGATACAAAATTTGAACCTGGTATGATTCTTACCTGTGAACCCGGTATATACATTGCTAAGGAAGGTATCGGGATCAGGATTGAAAACGATATACTCATTACCGAAGAAGGAAATATTGATTTGATGGAAAGTATTCCAATTCAGTCCGAAGAAATTGAAAATTTAATTCAATAATTATCAGGGTAATACGATCAAAATGAAAAAAAATACTGTTTTTTCTTGACATCAATGATAAAATAATATATATTTGACCGAACGTTCAATCAATAAATAAGCGGCTAAAAACCGCTTATTATAAGACTTAACAGTTGACTAAACGTTCAGTCTAATTTAAATACCTGCAACAATGTCACCAAGAACCGAAAAACAATTTGAAGAGATAAGAGAAGAAAGAAAAGCTCAAATAAAAGAAGTGGCCCTTGAAATTATTTCTGAAGAAGGAATTCATAATTCTTCTATAAGCAAAATAGCGAAAAGGGCTGGCATTTCAAAAGGTCTGATATACAATTACTATGAAAGTAAGGAACAGATGATCAAAGAGATCATTTTTGATGGTTTGAACCAGTTTATCCGGGTGTTTGATCCCGACAAAGACGGCGTTCTCACTGACGAAGAAGCTAAGTATTTCATCGATGAAGTCTTTCGTATTTTAGAGTCAAATATAAAATACTGGAGACTGTATTTTTCTGTCATGCTTCAACCCAGGGTGATGTTGCTGATCCAGGATAAGTTTACTCAAACGATTGAACCATTTATGAAAACTGTAGTTTCCTATTTTGAACGCAGGGGGTACGATAATCCTTATTTGGAAGCAAGGTTAATAGCTGCCGCTCTGGATGGAATCGGTTTCCATTACATCATAGACCCGAAAGGATTTCCACTAAATGAAATTAAAAAACGATTATATGAATTCATTTAAATTTTGAAGCCATGAAAAGCATATTTCTAATAATTCTGATTCCTATTACAGGCTTCCTGTTTACGGTAAGTTTACAAGCACAAAATGCAACTGAAATTGTAAAACGTGCAGATGACAAGATGCGCGGTGAAAAATCCAGTTACAGTGAATGGAAAATGAAAATTGTCAGGCCGACCTGGGAACGAACTCTATCCTTCAAGAACTGGACAAAAGGAACTGATAAATCTCTTGTATTAGTGACTGCTCCGGCCAAAGAAAAAGGCCAGACCTTTTTAAAGCTTGACCGTGAAATGTGGAGCTGGAATCCAACAATCAGTCGTACCATAAAGCTGCCTCCTTCAATGCTTTCGCAAGGCTGGATGGGATCTGATTTTACCAACGATGATTTATTGAATCAGCGTTCAATCGTCGTAGATTATACACATGAAATCATAGGAGATGAAACTCTTGAAAACCGGAAATGCTATATTATAGAATTAATTCCTAAGCCTGATGCACCTGTGGTCTGGGGTAAAATAGTATTCTGGATCACCAAACAGGATGATCTTCTTATGAAATCGGAATATTATGATGAAGATGAATACCTGGTGAAAACCGAACTGGCACACAACATCAAGAATATGAGTGGAAGACTGATACCAGCTCAGTTTGAATTAATCCCTGCTGAAGAGGATAACCAGAAAACCATAGTAGAAATTGGAAACATTCAGTTTAATATCCCGATTGAAGATAGCTTTTTTTCTATCCAGAATATGAAGCGTGTGCGCTAATTCACAATTTCTTATTTACAGCGATGAAATTAATTAAAATAGCAAGACGGAATTTATGGCGAAACAAAAGAAGAACTGCAATTACATCCGCATCTATATTGTTCGCAGTTTTTTTCGCTCTGATCATGAGATCGTTTCAACTCGGATTTTACGATCATATGATCAAAAATGCCATTGAATCATTTTCGGGTTTCCTGCAAGTTCAGCATATCGACTACCAGGACGATCCTTCTTTGGAAGCTTCTTTCCCTGTAAATGACTCCCTTTTTCAACTGTTAGAAAGCGTTGATGGAATTAAGACTGTTGTCCCAAGAGTGGAATCATTTGTGCTTGCCTCAACAGGAAATCAGACAAAAGGAGCGCTTATTATTGGGATCGATCCAGTAAAGGAAACTGAATTATCAGATCCTGCCAATTTAATTGTGCATTATCGGATTACAAAAGATGTTCTTGAACAACTGAATAATGAAGACAGGGTGCCTCAAAGTATAAAAGAAAAATTGGACCTGATTGCAAAAAAGTCCTATACAAATACCGGAACAATTGCAATGGATCTTGACCTGGATGAAAAAAAAGATAAAGAAATACTTGACGTTATTGGGGAAATCAGTTACTTCCCGGGCAGATACCTTACAAAAGATGATGATGGAGTATTGGTTTCCGATCGCTTATCCAGGTATTTAAATCTAACTATTGGTGACACCCTGATTTTATTTGGCCAGGGATACCATGGAGCCACTGCAGCAGATTTATACCCCGTGCGCGGAATAATAACAATTGCCAATCCTGAGCTTGATAATAAATTGATTTACATGAACCTTGCTTCTGCGCAATATTTCCTGGGTTTCGAAAACAGAGTTACCACACTGGCAATAAATCTTTATGACAATAGCGAAAAAAATATGCTGGCAACACAGAATAAACTCAATGCCCTTTTAACCAATAAAACGATTGTAGTGAAAAACTGGGAAGAATTTAATGAGGTCCTTGCACAGCAAATTGAAGGCGATAGTCAAAGCGGACAAGCATTTATGGCTTTGCTGTATTTTATCATTTTCTTTGGCATTATAGGTACTGTTCTCATGATGATCCATGAAAGAAAAAGGGAATTCGGAGTTCTTGTCTCAATAGGTATGAGAAAAACCAGACTGGCAACAATTCTCATTCTGGAAATGATTTTTATGGGAATCATTGGCGTTGTATCAGGTACAGCTTTAAGTTTACCCATATTATGGGTTCTTCATAATAACCCGATACGCTTGACCGGCGATATGGCTCAGGTAATGGAAGACCTTGGTTTTGAAGCTGTTATGCCATTGGCATGGATCGATATGTATGTCTTCTGGCAGGGTTTAATTGTTGCCCTGATGGTGGTATTGTCCTGTCTGTTTCCATTACGTAAGGTTTTTAACATGAAAGCAATTGATGCACTAAGAGCATAATAATTAAAAACGTAAAGTTATGATACTTGCAATTAGCTGGAAAAATATATGGCGCAATAAAACACGAAGTCTTGTTGTTATTGTCGCCGTTATGTTGGGGATCTTTGGTGGCGTTATGGCTACAGGAATTATGCAGGGATGGATAGAACAACGTGTGCACAGTAGCATATATGCTGAAGTTTCTCATGTGCAAATTCATAATCCTGATTTCATGTATAATGAGGAGATTCAATACACGATCAACAATTATGAAAAAGTTACCGGGATTTTAGATACGATGAGATCAGTGGTCACTTACTCGCCCCGTGTAAAACAATTTGCCATGGCAAAATCGTCGTGGGCAGCATCCGGCTTTGTCCTGAAGGGAATTGACCCTGAAAAAGAAAAAAAGGTCTCAGAAGTATATAAAAACTTGATCGAAGGCGAATTCTTTGAAGGAAATCACCGCAGACCTTCTATTGTAATTGGGAGCAAAGCAGCGGAAAATTTAAAACTCTTGAATTACCAGGTGACCGAAGAAAAGATAGCTTCCATGAATCAGGAAGAATACTCTTTGGAGTTGATTCAAAAAATACAGCATTTAGGATCAAAACGATTCCGGAAAGAAAGGGATTTTAAAAATGCGTTACAGGAAGTTCTTACAAAGGGTGAATTCAGTGAGTATTCAAACAAATTAGTGAAATACTTTTCATTTTACAGAACAGGAACAAACATAGAACTCACCATACAGGATAAGAATGGCGTAATAACACATCCGGTTTTTAAGGTAAGAGGCATTTATAAAACCGATAATTCGGCTTTCGATGCTATGAATGCTTTTGTTAAAAGAAAACAACTGAACAGGTATACGGGGCTGAATAATTCAGAAGTTCATGAAATAGCCATTTTAGCTACAGATAATGAAACGGGAGTTGAGGTAGCTAAAAGACTTAAAAAATACCTGCCTGAACAGGATGTCCTGTCATGGAGACGACTCTCCCCGGAAATTGCCATGTATACTGATTTCAGTTATGTAATGGCATATATTTATGTTGGTATCATCCTTTTTGCATTGGCTTTTGGTGTTATTAATACTATGCTGATGTCCGTGCTTGAGAGGATAAAGGAATTGGGGATGCTTATGGCAATAGGAATGAACAAAAAAAGAGTTTTCAATATGATCATGCTTGAATCCATATTCTTAACGCTTACAGGTGCAGTCGCAGGAATGATATTCAGTGGAATCATAGTTCAGATTCTTAGCAGAACAGGTATTAATTTTGAAATGTGGAGCGAAGGATTTGAAGCATTGGGCTACTCTGCCATTGTCTATCCATCAGTTACCTGGTTCAATTATGTTATCATAACAGCCATGGTTGTAGCCACTGGAATGATTTCCTCGATATGGCCGGCCCGTAAAGCCTTGAAGCTTAATCCGGTTGAAGCTTTGAGAACTGAATAATAGTAACATTTGAAAAATAAAACTTAGCACAATGAAAGTAATAGATATTAAAAACGTTGAAAAAATATATAACGATTCCGAAGTTCAGGTCCATGCAGTAAATGGTGTGAGCCTGTCTTTTGAAGAAGGTGAATTTGCAGCCATTGTCGGACCCTCCGGATCCGGTAAAACCACCTTATTGAATATGCTTGGAGGTTTGGATACTCCAACTTCCGGTGAAATTATCATTGGTGGTGTAAACATAAATACTCTTAAAGGATCAAAACTTATTGATTTTCGCCTTCGTAACATAGGATTTGTGTTCCAGTCGTATAATTTAATACCCGTACTTACAGCAAAAGAGAACACTGAATTCGTTATGGAAATGCAGGGAGTGTCTAAAGAAATTAAGAATAAACGGGTAAAAGAACTTCTTGGAGCAGTCGGACTCGGAGAACGTCTGGACAGCCGTCCCTCCAAATTATCCGGGGGACAACAGCAGCGTGTTGCTGTTGCGCGTGCACTTGCTTCTAAACCAAAATTTATACTGGCTGACGAACCCACAGCAAACCTCGATTCAAAATCCACGGAAAACCTTCTTGACATCATGGAAAAACTGAACAAAGAAGAAAAGATTACTTTCATTTTTTCCACACACGATGCCCGGGTGGTCAAAAAGGCCCGGAGGGTAATTACACTTGAAGATGGAAAAATATTAGATGATGCGGTTAAATAATGAAATCACCTATGACTGCAGAAAAATTCTGGATTGGCTGGTTAAAAATCACGTTATTCATAATTATTATTGTTGGTATATTCCTTGTAATTCTTGGAAATACGGGGTATGCAGATGTGCTTAATAAAAAACTTAACCACACTTTCTATTCAGGAAATATTCCTGAAAAGTCCGTTTTGCTAATGAGAGGTTGGTTAATCGGGGTCAGTGGAGCTATTATGACCGGTTGGGGAACAACAATGTTGTATATCGTATACCATGCGTTCTTAAAGAAAGAAAAATGGTCCTGGAGAAGTATTTTTTATCCCTTAATCATCTGGTATTTATTAGATTCTGCTGTATCAGCATATTACAATGCAATGTTCAATGTAGTAATAAATACTGTTTTGTTCTTACAAGTAATGGCCCCGTTGCTCTTTTTAAGAAATCTGTTCTTCTCGGAAACAAAGAAGAAATCATGAAAAGAATACTTCTCATACATTATATCATTCTGAACTTCTCAATTGTTACTGCCCAAAACAGTGCCACGCTTTCCAAACTTGACTTTCATGGGTATTTATCCGGCATGCCTTCTCTTTTTTGGATCGAAGATTCAACAGCTTGGCAAAGTATTATACATAACCGGCTTAACCTCGATTGGTATCCATCCCAAAGAATAAGCGGTTCCATACAATTCAGAAATCAACTTATAGCAGGTGAATTTGTTGAAGCAACTCCGGTTAAAAACGGATTTAACAAAGAAAATTACTATTTGCCGCTCACTTTTCAACAAAAATTTGCAGATCAGTATTTGTTATCACTTAGTATCGACAGAGCCTGGTTGCAATATACACACAACAAACTTGAAATAAAATTTGGCCGCCAAAGAATCAACTGGGGACAGACATTTGTCTGGAATCCGAACGACCTGTTCAATTCCCGTAATTTCTTCGATTTTGATTACCCCGAACTGCCGGGAGCTGATGCTATAAGAATACAATATTATACCGGATATACATCATCTGTCGATTTGGCCGCCAAAGCAGATGATTCGGGAAAAATAACTGCAGGAACCCTTGTTCATTTTAATCAATGGAATACTGATTTTCAGGTAATGGCAGCCTTTTTCAATCAATCAAACAAGCTGGAACTGGAATTTGACACATTGTCCGTTTCTCTGGAAAGGGAAGACAGGGATCTTGTCGGCGGATTTGGCTTTTCAGGAGCAATCAGGAATTTAAGTGTTCGTGGGGAATTGAGTTATTTTTATTCATTGGAAACCTCTAATAATTCATCAAACCAATTGCTCTCCAGCCTTGCATTTGATTATACATTTTCTGACCAGACTTATTTGATGTTCGAGTTTTTCTATACAAACAAAGTGTATTTATCCGGTACTTCCATAATGAATATGTATACTGGTACACAAAACGTTAAAACACTAACATATACGAAATACAATGCTTTTGGACAGGTTACCTATCCTGTAAATCCTATTCTCACTACAAATCTTGCTGCGATGTATTTCTATGATGAAAACCTCCTTGGTTTTTTCGTCGGCCCGAGTATTGAAATATCATTGGCCGATAACCTGACCCTGGCTTCGTTTTTCCAGTTTTTTGCTTTCAGGTATGAGAATCCCTTTTCCAAAAAAGAAGAATGGACAAAAAGTGATTTTATATTCCTGCGCCTGAAATGGAATTTTTAATCCGAATACGGGTTTTTATAAAGTGTCACCCTTACCTGTAACAACCTGTATTCCCGAACAACCTCCCAATGATTCTTCAATTCATAAAGAACATCATCCGTAAACATATTGTAAATGTTGGAATAGAATATATAATCGCATGCCAGCAGATTTCTGTTCGTGAAAGATCTCTCGTCTTCGATAAGGTCAATGTGTTTTAACTTCGCGGTATTTGGTATTTCAGAACATATTTTTTCAAAAGGGATCCTCTCTTTTTCAATATATTGTAACATATCCCTTCGTAATTTGTAATAGGGGATATGTGCCAGTGTAGCATCCCAACCTTTTGCAATATGATCGGGATAAACCCAAAAATTGCCACTTAATAATCCAACGATCATTACAAAATAAAGTAATTTTCTGAACCTGCTGTCAGGAAGTTTTTCAAATAACAGATAGGCAATGAGGGTTGCAAATACTACAAACAAAGGTAACATGTACCGGTGAGACTGCAGGCCTTTGTATATGATCATCGGAGGCATATATACAATACATGATATAATGCACAAGGCCAAAAGTGTCCGACTATTATCATCCGGGTTCATTCTCTTTTTCATGATAAGAAAAAAGAAATAAAATCCCGTCAGCCAGAGAAATAAACGCCCAAAATCAACAAGTCGCCAGCCAATGATTAAAAAATTCCTTACTGCTCCTTTCAAATCTGCCAGTTTGAACAAACCTTCCCAGCTAGAACCTTCAGGATTGTATCCAATCCATCCTGTTTTTACATAATGATATGCCAAGTAAAAGACGGAAAGCAAAAAGCAAGGCAGATACCATGGGATCACAGACACTATTCTTTTGTATACATTTCCTTCCCCGTATACCTGTAAATATAAATCGAAAATACCTACAATCAAACATGAAATCATGCCTCTCGAACCAGTAAATGCCAACAATGTCATTGTAAACATTAAAGCAATCCGTTTGTTATAAAGTATTGAATTGACAGCCCAAAAGAAAAACACCAGTGTTAGTAGATCACCTGACAATATCACCAGTTGTGCTAATATGGAAGTATCAATTGCAATTAGCAATAATGCCCAATACACAGAAGGGGATTTGATAAAAAATGCGGTAAATCTATACAGTTGCCAGATCAGCATAATACCAAACGGGATCATTGCCAGATGTCCTACAGCCAGGTGAATCCCAAATATTTTCCATAAGAAAGCCAGCAAAAGCCCCATTGCGGGAGGATGTCCGGAATCGAATTGTGGAGGCTGTAAAATACTAAATCCATTTTCGAGGTACCAGAATGCATGTCGGGCATGCAATATGTCCTTATCCCAAAAGAAGAAAAAATTCGAGGAAATCAGAACAAGGACTGTTACCAGAAAATAAAAAGGAAGTAATTTTTTGTGTGTTTCTATTTGAAAACGAAGCTTGATCAAAATACGAATTTTTTTATCTGCTCTTAAGTGCTTCAGCACCACCCACAATCTCAAGAATTTCGGTTGTAATGGAGGCTTGTCGGGCTTTGTTGTACTCCAACTGTAGATCTTTAATAAGTTGGATGGCATTATCGGTCGCTTTGTGCATGGCAGTCATCCTGGCCCCATGTTCAGATGCAACAGAATCCAGAAATGCTTTGTACATTTGAATTTTAAGTGATTTTGGGATCAATTCTTTTACTATATAATCCCTGGATGGTTCTAAAATAAAATTCAGATTATTATTAAATCCGCTTTCCTTTTCGTCAATCTCAAGCTTTTTCACCGGCAAGAACTGTTCTACGACCAGTTCCTGAAGCACTGCATTTTTAAACTGGTTGTAAACAATTTTTACCTCATCATATTCCCCAACAAGAAAAGATGTCATGACTTTTTTTGCTAATGCAGTTACCTGATCATAACTTAAATTATCAAGGATATCATGATGAGTTTCCATAATATTATACCCTGAATTAATTATCAATTCTGCTGCTTTTTTACCACAAGCTATTATATCCAGGTCTTTTTTATTATATAAATCATAATACTCTTCCGATATTAAAGCTTGTGTTCTTTTCGAAATATTGGAATTGAAAGCACCACACAAACCCTTATTCGAAGAAATCATTATTATCAGGGCTTTATTTACCTCCCGCTCTGTTCCATATTGATTTCCAAGATCTTCATCGATTGATTGAGACAACGCATCCAATATTTCCATTAACTTATTGGCATAAGGTCTCATCTGAATTGTAGCATCCTGTGCCCGCCTTAATTTTGCCGCAGCTACCATTTTCATGGCACTGGTTATCTGCCGCGTTGATCTCACAGACGCGAGTCGTGTACGTATCTCTTTTAAACTGGGCATGCTTAAAAAATGATCTTTGTAAGTTTTATTCTAAACGTTCAATAATATCCCTGGCCACGGCTTTTAATAATTCTTCCTGTTCTTCCTCAATTTTCCCTTCCTTAATTTTATCGAGAACTTTCTTATGTCTTAATTCCAGAAAATCCAAATATTCTTTTTCAAATTCCTTTACTTTCTCGATTGGCAATTCAGATAACAATCCTTTTGAACCGCAAAAGATTATGGCAACCTGCTTTTCAACAGGCAAGGGAGCATATTGTTCCTGCTTTAGAATTTCCACATTCTTTGCCCCCTTATTAAGTATTGCAAGAGTTGTTGCATCAAGATCAGATCCAAATTTTGAGAATGCTTCAAGTTCTCTGTATTGTGCCTGGTCAAGTTTGAGTGTGCCAGCTACTTTTTTCATTGATTTGATTTGAGCAGTCCCTCCAACACGGGAAACTGAGATGCCAACATTGATAGCAGGTCTGACACCAGCATTAAACAGATTCGATTCCAGAAATATCTGACCATCAGTTATTGAAATCACATTGGTCGGTATATAGGCTGAAACATCTCCTTCCTGGGTTTCTATAATAGGTAAGGCTGTCAATGATCCCCCTCCTTTTACCAAAGGCCTTAGCACATCCGGCAAATCATTCATACTTGCTGCAACATCATCATTTTCAATAATTTTTGCAGCCCGTTCAAGAAGGCGTGAATGAAGATAAAAAACATCACCAGGATAAGCTTCTCTTCCGGGAGGACGGCGAAGAAGCAAAGATACCTCCCTGTATGAGACAGCCTGTTTTGAGAGATCATCATAAATAATTAATGCCGGGCGACCAGTATCTCTGAAGTATTCTCCAATTGAAGCTCCGGCAAAAGGCGCATAAAACTGTAGTGCAGCCGGATCTGATGCATTGGCAGCAACGATTACGGTATAACTCATTGCCCCGTTATTTTCGAGAGTTTTTGCAATATTTGCTACTGTTGATCCTTTTTGTCCGATAGAAACATATACGCAATACACAGGTTCTCCTTTGTCATAAAATTCTTTCTGGTTAATGATCGTGTCAATTGCAATGGCTGTTTTTCCTGTTTGTCTGTCGCCGATTATCAGTTCTCTTTGTCCTCTGCCAATAGGGGTCATTGCATCAATAGCTTTAATTCCAGTCTGTAATGGTTCATTTACCGGCTGACGAAAAATTACTCCCGGAGCTTTTCTCTCAAGAGGTAATTCGTAAGTTTTTCCGTGTATGGACCCTTTGCCATCTATTGGTACTCCAAGTGTATTAATGATCCTGCCTAACAATCCCTCACCCACATTGATGGATGCGATTTTTTTTGTCCTTTTCACTGAATCTCCTTCTCCCACTTCCTCTGAGGAACCAAGCAATACAGCCCCCACATTGTCTTCTTCCAGATTAAGGACTATTCCTATTACACCACGCTCAAATTCAATCATCTCATTTGCTCTCACATTATTCAGACCATGAATTCTTGCTATTCCATCACCAATCTGTAAAACAGTTCCAACTTCTTCCAGCTCAACATGCGTATGAATTCCTTTTAACTGCTCTTTTAATATTTTCGAAACTTCAGACGGTTTTATTGCTGACATTATTATTGTGTTTTATGAATTGATTAACTCACGTTTAATTTTATTTAATTGTGCGCCCAGGCTGGCATTTATCTGCTGGTCTTCAATGCGAAGTACAAAACCTCCAATGATCGCAGGATTGACTTGTTCTTTTAGCTCAATTTTAATCTTAAATTTTTTAGTAATAAAATCCAGAACCTCTTTTCTGTGTGCAGTTGATAATGGATTTGCTGTTGTAATGGTTGCTTCTTTTATTCCTCTCTTCTCTTTATAATAACTGATGAAATAATGGCAGATATTAAACAAGTACATTTCTCTCTTATTCTCAATTAAAAGCTGTAAAAAAATCAGAGAAAGATCCTGAATTGCTTTTTGAAACAAATCATCAATTACTCTTAATTTTTCACTGCTCTTCAACAGGGGATTATGGAGAAAATCCTGAAATTCACTTGATTCTTTAATACAACGCAACAAAAGTTCCATATCATCTTTCACTGCATCTTGTATATTCTCTTCATCAGCAAGCTGATAAAGGGCTTTCACATATCTGACGGTAATCAGGCTATCGTTCATCAATTGCTTAATTTGTTTTGATTTCCCTGAGCAGTCTGTCTATCAATTCTTTTTGTTCTTTATTATCTGCAAGTTTCTCCTGCAACAGTTTTTCAGTAATCAGAATTGAAAGCTTTGCAACATGATCCTTAATATCTTTAATTGCAGCCTCCTTTTCTGCTTTAATGTTATTTCTTGCAGTATCAATAAGCTTTTCAGCTTCAGAGCTTGCATGTTCTTTTGCATCGATGATTATAGTTTCTTTCAACTCTCTCGCCTCTTTTACAATTCCATCGCGTTCCAGTTTTGCTTTAGCTATAATTTTTTCATTATCCGCATTCAATCTTTCCATATCCTTCTTGGCAGCTTCAGCTGCTTTCAATGCATTTTCAATAGAATCTTCTCTTTGCTTAAGTGCATTTAATACGGGTTTCCATGCAAATTTTTTCAATAAGAAAAATACTGCAAGAAATCCTATTAACATCCAGATTACCGTGCCGGTATGCGGCGTTAAAAGTCCCATAGTAATAAATTTAATCAGAAGTTATAGCCAACCGCTATAACTTCTGAAGTTTTTAAAGTACTACTGCAAGTAGTGAAATGATTACAGCAAATAATGCAACTCCTTCAATAAGCGCTGCTGCAACGATCAAGTTTGATCGTATATCACCAGCTGCTTCGGGTTGACGGGCAATGGCCTCCATGGCATTGCTGCCAATTTTCCCGATGCCCATTGCAGCCCCTATAGTAGCAATACTAGCTCCAAAAGCTCCTGCAACTTTTGCTAATCCTAAAGTTGCCCCTGCTTCAAGTAAAATGGTTAATAACATAATGAATTGTATTAAATGAATTAATGATGATCTTCAACAGCCATTCCAAAATAAAGAGCTGATAAAAAGGTAAAAACGTATGCCTGAATAAATGCAACCAATAGTTCTAATAGAGTTATGAACATTATGAACAATACAGACACTATAGATACACTATAACCCAAAAAGGGCTGAATCTCTCCAAAAAGAAAGATCACTGATAAAAAACCTAAGACTATAATATGTCCTGCCGTAATATTTGCGAACAATCGAATCATCAACACAATAGGTTTTGTGAAAATACCTATTGTCTCAACCATAGGCATAATTGGCAATGGTATTTTCAGCCAGAAAGGAACTCCGGGTGTATTGAATATATGCTGCCAATAATTCTTATTCCCTGTGAAAGTAGTAATAACAAAGGTGAAAAATGCCAGTACCATAGTAACAGCTATATTTCCTGTAACATTTGCACCTCCGGGGAAAATAGGAATTAATCCAAGCATGTTATTGATCCAGATAAAAAAGAACACCGTTAGAAGAAAAGGCATAAACGGTTCGTATTTTTTTTCACCTATTGATGGTTTTGCTATTTCATCTCGGATGAACAGAATAACAGGTTCCAGTAATGACTGCAACCCTTTTGGTGGTTGATTCGGCCTTGCTTTATATGCATTCCCAATATGAATAAAGAGAACGAGTATTAGTATGATGCTGAAGAAAAGTGCTGCAATATTCTTGGTTATGGAAATATCAAAAGGAATGATTTCAGATCCGTCCGATAAGGTCTCAATAATCTTCCCTTTATTGTCTCCTTCGGTCTCAATACGGAATCCTTTATAACCAGCATGTTTGTGTTGCAACTTTGAGGACATAAAAAGAACAAGTCCTTTTTCCTTACTGATAAGAATAACAGGAAGAGGAATGGTAATAGACTGATCTCCGATATCTATGATATGCCAACCATAAGAGTCCCCGATATGATCAAAAATAAATGCCCCCGGTTCAAATTTTTCATGACCGGAATGTTCTTTATGAGTTTCTTCGTTCTCTGATGCAATTGCTATTGTTGTGCTAATTATGCCTATAAATAACGCCCCAATTATCACCTTAATAAATCTATCTTCCCGAAGCATGTTCGTCAATTCATTTTCTACTAAAGTTAATAAAGAAAATCAAAAATGATACATTATTCCTTTTCTGTTTTAAAAAACCTTAATAAAGAAGTTATTTCCAGAAAAGTGAAAACAATATACAAACTGAAAAGAAGAATAACATAGGCAATTTTAAATTCCGGAGTTTTAACAAAAAGCAGAAAGACCAATGCAAGAATCGAATAAGAAAAAAATTTGATCGCAAAAGATTTTACTACTATATACATAGAATTATCAGATCCTTCTTTCTTTTTTGTAACAATATAAAAAACAATCAGATTTACAGCGAAAGCAACCAAAACAAGAACCGGATAGAAAAAATGAAAATATTCGGATAAACTTGTGGTAAACAATAATAATCCTGTCAGAAAAATAGCAAGTGTTGCAATTGTGTTTTTTAAAAGGAATCTTTTGAAATGAATACTCATTATTTTTTACCAATAAATTCTTTAAGAAGGATATACATTGCAAGGATAACAGAAGCTAAAGACAGAACAACTGTGAATACGGGAAATTTCAGCTTTAATTTTTCATCCAGTTTAATACCTCCCCATGTACCTGCAAGAATAATAAACGCCATCTGAAAAACTATGCCAGAATATTTGGAGTAATTATTTAGATTTCTTTTGTTCTTCCTGTTCGACAGGTTGTTTGACTTTATCGTTTGGTTCATTATCTTTAAAAAAAGTCGGAGTGTCAGTAACATTCATCTGACAATTTCCCGTAAATCTGGCACCAGGTTCAATTGCAAGTCTCTTGGCACTTATATCTCCTAAAATAGAAGACGTCGATTTTAAAGAAAGCAATTCCTGAACAAGAATTTTTCCTTCCACTTTCCCCTCAACATCAGAATTCTTGCAGTGTACTTCTCCTTTAGCAATTCCTGTGTTACCAATTACTACTTTCCCTTTGGTGCGAAGATTTCCATTTAATGTGCCGTCAATTCTAATATCTCCTGAGGATTCAACATTGCCTTTAATATTTGTTCCTGCTCCAATCAGATTGATTGTATTGTTTTCTTGTTCAATGTATTTTGCCATTTTAACTGTTAATTTATAGTCTGTTAAATAATCAAAAAGTAAAGATATATAAATAAATAAGATCAATAAAAAGAATAAAACACAAAAAAACCCGGATACATCCGGGTTTGTATTTTATTTTTTATCATATGCCCATTTCAGATAAATGCTTCCCCATGTGTACCCCGCTCCAAATGCTGTAAGTATTATATTATCCCCTTTTTTGAGCTGATTCTCATAATTCCAGAGACACAATGGAATGGTGGCAGCAGTGGTATTCCCATAATTCTGAATGTTAATCATAACCTGTTCCCTTTTGATTCCCATGCGTCTTGCAACAGCTTCTATTATTCTCATGTTTGCCTGATGAGGAACCAACCACGCCAGATTTTCGGGACTAATATTGTTACGATGCATAATATCAACTGCGATGTCTGACATAACAGAAACTGCAACCTTAAATACCGCCTTTCCCTCCTGGTAAACAAAATGTTCTTTGTTGTCAACAGTCTGATGAGATGGTGGATTTAATGAACCCCCTGCCTTCATATGTAAAAATTCTTTGCCTGATCCGTCATATCCCAATATACGATCAATTACTCCCACATCTTCACTGGTTGGTTCTAATAAAACAGCTCCTGCTCCATCTCCAAATAACGGACAGGTACTACGATCTGTATAATCTGTAATAGATGACATCATATCTGCACCAACAAGCACTACTTTCTTGTAGGCCTTGCTTTCTATCATCCTGCTTGCGGTTTCCAACCCAAAAATAAAGCCGGAACATGCAGCACTTAAATCAAAGTTAAATGCATTCTTCAATTTCAATTTTTCACCAATGAGATTAGCTGTGGAAGGAAATGCCATATCAGGTGTAATGGTAGAACAAATTAAAAAATCAATTTCTTCAGGTTTTGTTTTGGTTCTGTCCAACAATTCTTGAATTGCCATTACTGCCATATCAGAAGTAGCCTTTCCCTTTTCTTTCAGGATCCTTCTTTCTTTGATGCCAACACGTTGTGTTATCCACTCATCAGATGTATCAACCATCTGGCTAAGTTCTTCATTGTCGAGAATATCTTCAGGTACATATCCTCCGACTCCTGTAATAGATGCTCTGAGATTTGTCATTATTCAAAAGCGTATTTAATTTTTTCTGAAAGTTTTGCTTCCACTACATCAGCAGTGTGCAATATCATATTCTTTATTGCATTGGCCCCGGATATTCCATGGCCGATTATTGCCGGTGCATTGATCCCCAATATGGGTGTTCCTCCATAATTCTCATAATTGAATTTTTCAAAAAATTCATCTTTTATCCTGCGTTTCAATAATAGAGTATAGAATGCTTCTGCTGTTTTTAAAATAGCATTCCCTACAAATCCATCGCATACAACTACATCAACATCCTCTCTGAAAAGATCGTTTCCTTCGATATTCCCAATAAAATTGAAATCAGAAGTGCCTTTCATCGCCTGATATGTGGCTTTGGTAAGTAAATTGCCCTTTTCTTCTTCTACCCCGATATTAAAAAGAGCTACACGAGGATTCCTGACATTATATACCAATTCGGCATATAATGAACCCAATACAGCATATTGATACAATACATCGGGTTTACAATCGGGATTGATGCCAACATCCAGCAGAATTGTCGGTGTATCAGAGTTTTTAGGAATGCCTGCTGTTATGCATGGTCTGAGAACTCCCGGAACCGCTTTAACTACCTGAATAGCTCCCACTAACATAGCGCCTGTATTTCCCGCACTTGCAAATCCATCAATTTTCCCTGCCTGTAAAAGCTTAAAGCCTAAAGGAATGCTGGCATCAGGTTTCTGAGAAAAAGCTTTTGCAGGATATTCATCCATTCCAATACTTTCATTGGTTGCAACAATCTCAAATTGTGAAGGATCAAACCCTTCCTCTTTACAGATAGATACTATTTTATCCTTATCCCCGATTGTTACAATTGTTGCTTTTCCGGATAGTTCAGTAGATGCTAATATGGAACCACGGACCGTTGCTTGCGGAGCAAAGTCGCCTCCTAATATATCAATTCCAATTCTCATCAGGAATCAACTTGGTAAATTAAATAGCAGATTCCTTTTCAATTGCCAATTTGCCTTTATAATGACCACATTCCGGGCATACTCTGTGATACTGTACTGTAGCCCCGCAATTTTGACATGTTACAAGTGTTGGTTCTGCTGCTTTGTAATGCGTTCTTCTCTTATCTCTCCTTTGTTTTGATATTTTACGCTTAGGATGTGCCATTTTATTTCGTTATTTTTTAAGTATTGTTCAAAAGCTTTTTCAGATTGTCCCATCGGGGATCGTTTTCCTTTTTTGTTTCTGATACTTTGAAATTATGCTTGTTTAAAATATTCAACATTTCAGTATTGCATCCCGAATTTCCATGATTATCTTCAGGATGTATCCTTTGAATTGGAAGACTTAAGCTGATATACTCAAAAAAGTATTGTTCTAAGTCGATTTCGTGTTCATTTGGATGTAATACCCAGATTTCATCAGTGCTTTCTTCTGCATTCTCTCCAAATTTAATGACAATGCTGCCAGTATGGTAGATCTGATAATCAAATGATTCCAGGCATCGGTCACATTGAATGTTCAGAGTTCCTTTTAAAAGGATATCGAGCTTCATCATATTTGTATTTTTAATCAATACAACCGAAGCATCAACTTTTCCTCCGTCAGCTTCAAGAACCTCGTATTTTTTAAAGAACTGTTCATTAAAATTGAACTTAAACTCATGTTCTCCGTCCTTCAAACCTGTAAAAGGAATTGTATATTGATTTACAAGTTTCAACTTCCACTAAATTTAAGTCGTGCAAAAGTAGAAATATTTATCAGAATAAAAAAAGAAAAATAAAGTTGGAAATTATACTGTCAGGCCGGATTGTCTGAATTATTCAACAGTAGTAAAATGGCCTTCAATAGTATCAATAAGTGTATCAATGAAATAATCGTCTTTTACCACATATTTCATGGCTCCCTCTCTTTTAAACTCTGCTATCGTATCCTTATCCTTCTCACGACTTAAAATTACTACCGGTATCTTATCATTCAGTTTATTGATCTCTTTCAGTGTATCCAGTCCGGTCATTGTGTTTTCAGAATCTGTGCCAAGGTAATAGTCAAGTACGATGAGTTCCGGGTTCAAATTAATATTTTGAATGCATTCCTCCCCCGAAAAATACGATTTTACTTCAAATCCTACTCTGCATTTGAAAGTATACTCCATCAAATTGAGCATCATCTTATCATCATCTACAAAAAAGATCAATTTATCCATTGATATAATGCGTGCAAATTAAAAATCCCTCAATTATACGTGATTTTATCGAAAAGTTATATGAAGCTTGATTATTAACCGAATTTCAGGCGTTAAAAATATATATTCTTTGATAAAGTTACAATTTCAAACTTCCAGTTATCATTTTTGAGTTATATTCTTCAGGCAATTCGCCTGAAATAATTGATAAATCCGGATCAGATAGTATGATCTGTTATACAAAATGCAAATGGTTATTTCTTTTGTATTATTTTATGCCTTGAGTTTGTTGATTTAACCAATTTCCTTAACTTTAATTTAGCAGGAAATAATAAAGTACTACATTTGCTAATCAATAAAATTCTTATGAAGAAATGGCTGAATTAACAGGAGTTGTAACACAGGTAATCGGACCTGTTGTTGATATTAGATTTGAGGAATCAGGTGACAATTTACCGGAAATACATGAAGCTTTGGAAATCCATAAAGATAATGATAATAATTTGATCGTTGAGTGTCAGCAACATATTGGAGAAAACTCTATACGTGCAATTGCCATGGATTCTACCGACGGCTTACAAAGGGGAATGATTGCGAAAGCCTTGGGAAGCTCGATTATCATGCCTGTCGGAGAACAGATTCGCGGACGTTTGCTTAATGTTACAGGAGATGCAATTGATGGTTTGGGGGCACTTAATAAAAAGAATGGATATAGCATACATAATAAACCCCCTAAGTTTGATCAATTATCAACCAAAACAGAAGTTTTATTTACAGGAATTAAAGTTATTGATCTGCTCGAACCTTATTCTAAAGGTGGGAAAATAGGATTATTCGGAGGTGCCGGTGTTGGTAAGACCGTGATCATTCAGGAACTTATTAACAATGTTGCCAAACGGTATTCAGGTTTGTCTGTTTTCGCAGGTGTCGGCGAACGTACAAGGGAAGGAAACGATTTATTGCGTGAAATGATTGAATCAGGTGTTATTAAATATGGCAAGGAATTTCAAAAGAGCATGGAAGAAGGCAGCTGGGATCTTTCCAAAGTTGATCATGAGGTATTGAAGGAATCGCAGGTAACACTTGTTTTCGGACAAATGAACGAACCTCCCGGAGCACGCGCAAATGTGGCTTTATCCGGCCTGTCGGTAGCCGAATCATTCAGGGATGGGGATGAAAAAAGCGGTGGTCGTGACATTTTATTTTTTGTTGATAACATTTTTCGATTTACACAAGCCGGTTCAGAAGTATCAGCATTATTAGGTCGTATGCCTTCTGCTGTTGGTTATCAGCCAACCCTGGCTACGGAGATGGGAATTATGCAAGAACGTATCACTTCCACCACAAGAGGATCCATCACTTCTGTTCAGGCAATTTACGTTCCTGCCGATGATCTTACTGATCCCGCCCCTGCAACAACTTTCTCACACCTGGATGCAACAACCGTGTTAAGCCGTAAAATTGCTTCGCTGGGAATTTATCCCGCTGTGGATCCACTGGATTCAACCTCACGTATTCTGTCGCGGAAAATTGTTGGAGATGATCATTATCAAACAGCTCAAAACATAAAAGAACTATTGCAGCACTATAACGAACTGCAGGATATAATAGCTATATTAGGCATGGATGAACTTTCCGAACAGGATAAATTGGTTGTGCATAGAGCCAGGAGAGTCCAAAGGTTCCTTTCACAGCCTTTCCATGTTGCGGAACAATTTACCGGAATGGCTGGCGTTCTTGTATCAATAGAAGATACCATTAAAGGTTTTAATATGATCTTAAACGGTGATGTTGATAAGTACCCTGAAGCGGCATTTCATCTTGTTGGAACCATAGATGATGCTATTGAGAAGGGAGAACGTTTGCTGACAGCATCCAAGTCCAAAAACTGAAAAATTGCCGCATTGTGAAACTGGAAATCATAACACCTGATCAAACACTTTTTAAAGGAGAAGTTGATTCTTTGAATGTTCCCGGGAAAAAGAGTCCTTTTACAATTTTGCATAACCATGCACCCATAATATCAATTCTTGAAAAAGGACCTGTGAAATTTATCCCGCATGGCCAGACACAGGAACTAATTAGCATACAAGGAGGAGTAATTGAAGTAACAAGGAATACGATTATCATTCTGGCTGATTTGGAATAGTTTTGCATTTTGTCTGTCATAACAAAGTTGAGCAATGAGGCTGATTATCTCAATACTTATTTCCCAGTGTATTTTTCATTCAATTCTTGCACAGGAAAAGGTCAGTTTCTATTCGAAGGATAGCCTGAAAATTACCGCCGATCTGTATCTTAAAGATTATCGACTCCCTTTTATATTGCTTTTTCATCAAGGCGGTTCCAGCAGAGGAGAATACAATGAAATAGCCGCACGTTTAATGAAACTGGATTACAATTGCCTGTCTGTTGACCTGCGATCAGGAAGTAAAATAAATTATGTTACAAATGAAACTGCAAAACGTGCTGAAAGGGATAATTTCCCGAATTCCTTTATCGATGCCAGACAAGATATCGAATCGGCAATCCGTTACATAAACAAGTACAACTCAAAATCTGTTGTTCTTTTCGGAAGTTCCTATTCTGCATCGCTTTGCCTGATGATAGCAAAAAATGAACTCAATGTTAAAGCAGTTATTGCCTTCAGTCCCGGGGAATATTTCCGCCCTAAGTTAATTGTGAAAAATGAAGTTGCCGGAATTCAAAAGCCTTTGTTTGTGTCATCTTCAGCAATCGAATATGATTATATTGAGCAAATGCTATCCGGTATTGATGAAAGTTACATAACACTTTATAAACCTGGGAAAGGATCTAAAGGAGTTCATGGTGCAAAAGCCCTTTGGAAAGAAAATGAATCATCTGACGAGTGTTGGCTTGAATTGCTTATGTTTTTTAAAAAAATCAGATATTCATAATACAAATCATGCAAACATTACCATTCTTTGAATAGTCAGGATATATGGTGAAATTTCTAATCATTCGTTTCAGTTCCATAGGGGATATAGTTCTTACCTCACCTGTTATCAGATGTATGAAAACACAAATTGAAGATGCAGAAATCCATTATCTCACCAAAGCAAAATATGAGTCCATACTTAAGGCAAATCCTTACATTGATAAATTGCACCTGCTCCGGTCCAATTGCAATGCGCTTATCAAAAAATTACAATCTGAAAATTTTGATTATGTTATTGATCTTCATAAGAATATTCGTTCATTCCGGATTAAATCAGCACTTAACCGAATATCCTTTTCATTTCATAAGCTGAATTTCAGGAAATGGTTGCTGGTAAATTTTAAAATTAACAGGTTGCCAAAAATCCACATTGTCGACAGGTATTTGCAAACAACCAATGTTTTTTCTGTTGCCAATGATCAACAGGGACTTGACTTTTTTATTCCGAAAGACGATCAGGAAGAATTCAAAAGATGTATTGACCAATTGCCAGGTTCTTTTGCTATAATTGTGGTTGGAGGAGGACACAATACCAAGCAAATACCTGTGGATAAGATCCAGTATATTATTGATCATCTCGATTGTCCTGTTGTCCTGTTAGGTGGTTCTGAAGACATTAAAAAAGCTGAAATGATCAATTGTTCAGGAAAGAAGGATGTATTCGATTTTGTTGGAAAACTTACAGTGAATCAATCCGCTCTGGTTATTAAGAATTGTAGTGTAATACTTACTCCTGATACAGGATTGATGCATATTGCAGCTGCCTTTAAAAAACCAATTCTTTCCATTTGGGGAAATACTGTTCCCGAATTTGGAATGCATCCCTATTGTCCGGATAAAAACTCAGAGTATTTTGAAGTACATGATCTGAAATGCAGACCATGTTCAAAAATTGGCTTCTCAAAATGTCCGAAAAAGCATTTCAATTGTATGAATAAACAAGATTATCAGAAAATCATAAAAAGGATGAATACTTTTGCTCAGAACTAAGATTTTGGAAACTTTTAATAAGACTTTCTCGTAGAATATTTCTACTTTGTTATTAACCAGTAGATACTGTGGAAACTTTAGTTTATTATTTTTGTATCTTTAGCTAAGAATTTTTTTCTTTATACAATCTTTCAAAGAATACAGAGTTATTAAAGAAATTCATCATTACTATTAATGGCCGGTTTAAGAGCATTTCTGGGATTATTTCCTGATACAACAGAATTCGAAAACAACCGAATCAAGCTGGAAGAAGAATACAATGCCCTTCTTGCGTTCAAGAATTCTGCAGAACTTAAAAAATATTTTCAGCTTGAAAAGCGTGTTAAATCTGAAGAGTTTGATCATAGAAGAAAAGAAATACTTTCTCTCAGATTTAAACAAACAGAGGACTTTTCAAAAGAAAAGAGATACAACGCGCTCACAAAGTCAAATGATATAAAGCTTTATTACAAAACAAAAAATTCACAAGATCTTGTTTCATTCCTTGATATTGAAAGTTCCAATGAGCTTAAGAAATATTATGAGCTTGAAAAATTTATAAACAGCTCGGAATTTGATAAAGCTAAAAAAGAAGCAAACCTACCGGCAAAACACAAGTTCCAGAAATCTGATCTATACAAAACACTTACACAATATAAGCAGGCAAAAAACTCAGTTCAAATTAAAGGGTATTACAAATTCATCAATAGCAGGCTTTTCAGTGATTTTGAATCTGTTAAAAACACCGGTTTAAATCTTCAGGTAGCTGAATTGGAAAAAGAAATCAACTCCGCTGCTTTCTTAACAAAGAAAGCTTCCATGAAAAAATCTGAATTTAAAACTTCGCCGGAACAGCAGAAACTTACGCAGTATAATAACCTGAAGAAATCAAAAGCATACAAAAATTATTTGAAAATGGCCAATTCTCCTTACAGGAGATATTATGATGAGTTGCATCAATCAAAAGATATAGATGCTTATGCAGATCTGGCTCATTTTATTTCTTCAGATGATTTTAAAAGACAAAAGAAAGAAATTGAATCAAAAAGTTTTAAAGACACAAAAGAATATGTAAAACTTCAGGATTTCATATCTCTGAAAAATTCAGAACAAATCAAATTTTATTTCAAATTCAAAAATTCAAAAGAATATCGAAACTTCATGAATCTGGATGGTTCCGAGCGAATCTCTGATTATGAAAAACTAAAAAAATATATTGAAAGTGATGAATTTATTAATAATAAGGCATACTATACACAATCTCCGAAAAGCAGATGGGAAAAATCCCAAGAATATAAACTTTTGAGTGAGTATGAGTCACTTAAATCTTCAGAAAAAATTGTATGGTATTTTAAAAACATTGATTCTAAAAAATTTGCCTGGCATAAAATATGGTCTGAAACCTTTTTAGATGATTTTGCTTCTGCAAACCTTGATACAAAAAAATGGATGACCCGTTATTATTGGGGAGATAAAATACTCAAGGACAGTTATTCCCTTAGCCAGGATAAACATTTCGTAACAGATGGGAACAATGTAGAAATTCATAATTCAAGACTTCAAATCATTACCAAGAAAGAAGCTGTAAAAGGCAAATCATGGCACCAATCTCTGGGTTTTGTCATACGCGATTTCGGATATACTTCCGGCCTGATAAATACAGCCAAAAGCTTCCGACAACTTTATGGTACTTTTGAAGCAAAAATAAAGTTTCATTCTTCTTCTGATCTTTTAAATGCTTTCTGGATGGTGTCCCAAATTATCGTTCCTCATATTGATATTGCCAAAGCATATAAAAAAGTGTTTGTCGGGAATTCTTGGGGAGATCCAGCAAGCTTAAAAAGCATAAAGCGGTTTTCCAAATCATTCAAACGCTCTAAATTATCATCCGATTTCTTTATCTATACTCTTGAATGGACCCCCCGTAAAATGATTTGGAAAATCAACGGTCTGGAAGTAGCTTCAACCAACCAGGGAATCCCTCAGGAACCGATGTATTTAGTTCTTAGCGCCGGTCTTCAACGTGAACTTGATAATGTTCTTCCCGCTAAGTTTGAAATTGACTGGGTACGTTGTTTCCAACATAAGGATCACTAAGTCCGATAATTAGTTTCTGTACATAAATAAATCAGAATACTCCTGAAAAGATAAGATGTTTTTTTCTGAATAATCCTGTACATCTCCTCTCCTTCCTGTCAGGCATATTCTTAATCCAAATTTACAATTATTGATCAGTTCATCATCAAAAATTATTTCAGTTATATTATCCTTCTTGTCCATAATTATCCCTTTTGATTTCTTCAAACTTACACCTTCCAAATGAATCAAGCGTTAGCACTATATTAAATGATTGTAACTATTAGGGAACTTATTAACAAGATATCAACAAAATATCAACATTGTGATGAATGCATTTCGTCCCAGTAATAAGAGCAAGTAAATTTTTTATATTTGTTGACTTAGTAATATGCCTTTCATACTGGTTAAAAATTCCTTTATGAATCAGAATACCGAAAATCCAAGCTCAGAAATACTATCCCAAAAAGAAATTCGTCGTTATGCCCTGCAAATAAGTACATCGGCAATAGGCGTTAAGGGACAGGAAAAGATCAAACAATCCAAAGTATTGGTTGTCGGAGCAGGAGGGAAAGGCACTTCAATCCTTCAAACACTTGCCACTATTGGAATAGGTAAAATAGGAATCAGCGATAATTATCATGTTGAAGAAGGTGAATTGAGCAGGCAGTATCTGTATGGTAATAGTGATATTGGAAAGCAAAAAGCCATAGTATCCAAGCAAAAGCTTATGGAAATCAATCATTTTGTGAATTACGAGCTTCATAATGTTTGCTTATCTGAAACAAATAGTAAATCTATATGTGAGAATTATGACATATTGATTGACGCGACAGATAATTTTTCATCACGTTACCTGATCAATGATATTGCTATCGCCCTGGACAAACCAATGATTTTTGGAATGGTAAAAAATCATTTTGGCCTGATCTCGGTATTCAATTATATGGGCGGACCCTCATTACGTTGTCTTTTCCCTGAAAAATCAACCCTTAATTATACCGATAACTCCGAAGGATTTGCTTGTCAGGTTTCGCTCATGGGCATTATAGGATCCATTGTTGCAAATGAAACATTGAAAATTATATTGGGAAAGAATACAAAACTGAGCGGAAATCTGTTGAAATTTAACGCGGTTAACTATTCTGTCTCATTTGAGAAAATCAAAAAAAATCAGGAAAATTTTAAATAATATCACAATTATAGAAAGCATAATTCTCATTATCAACACATAAAGTTTTTTGCATTTGATTTGTGCAAAACTTTTGTTAGTTATTAAAAATTATTCTCACAGATAATGTTTACTTTAAGGCTTTACTCTGCTTCAGGTAGAAGAATGTTAAAGTCGTTAAAAAATAGACTATTAGCCTGGTTTTTGCTAATTGCTTTTGCAATTGCCAGTATTGTATTCCCCCTAAATTACTTACATAAGAAAAAGGAAATTGCAATCCGGAATGTTGTGGATGAATTGAACGAATTGCATATCAGTTATAGTAAAGATCTTAAGATCACAAGTGAATTTCTTGCCTATGAAATAAATAATCCCGAGTTTTTTATTACGGGGGAAAGTCCCTACTTGAGTGTGCATAACGGCATAAACGATTCTTTGCATTATCTTATTAGTCAGAATATAAATAATCTCGATGCCTTTTCTCCTGTAAAAAAAAATGTGCTGTTAAACATCAGTAATGCCTATTCAGATTATTGCATTCTTTTTGACAGCATTGTTTACAATATATATCGAAGAGGTTACAGGGATTTCGGATTAGAGGGTGAAATGATAAGCTACATTTACCAAATTGAAAACCATCCAAAAATCAGAAATGCAATCTTTGACATTCGTAAAAACGAACGTGAATATTTGAACAGAAATGATTCCGTCTATGCCGTGCAGGTAATAAAACTGACCAGCAAACTGATTGCAAATATCAGAAATAGTACTTCCTTCAATTCAGAAGAAAAAACCATATTGACCAATCAACTTCACAAATACCTGGCGAGTTTCAATAAACTGATTTCTTTGGATTCTAAACTTGGAATTAGAACCAACAAGGGATTGAGAACTTTTTTGTATAAAAAAGGGGAAGCTCTGGAAAATTTGATTAGCAAATCTATTGATGATGCAAAAGTATTTGAGCATGCACAAATTGCCAGATTAAACGTTTTATTTGCATTGCTTTCAGTTTTGTTGATCCTATTTGCAGCCTGTCTGGGTCTGTACCTTTCCAGATATTTGTTAAATCACCTGACTCAGTTAACAAATTATATTTCACAATTGTCGGTTCATAATTTTAACTACAATGCAAAATTGAATCTGAGAAAATCCAGCACCGAAATCAGGGAGATTTACAAAGAATTCAGGAATATGATTGCACAGCTGAAGATACGTGAAAAACAGAGGGATATTGCACTCTCAAAAGCGACAGACAACGAAAAAAGATATCGTGACCTGACAGATCTTTTACCTCAGAGTATTTTTGAAACAGATAAACTCGGAAATTTGATTTACGTAAACAAAGCCTGGTACAATGCCTTTGGATATTCACAAAATGATCTGGAAGAGGGCCTCAACCTTATTGAAATACTTCAAACAAATACAAACAATGCTCTTATTGGACTTGATAAGGTGGAAAATTCAGATTATGAAGCAATCCGTAAAAACGGAACAAAATTTCCTGCACTTGTTTATTCCGATACCGTATGTAAAGAAAACAATATAGTAGGCAGAAGAGGAATAATAATAGATGCAACTCTAAGGAACAAATACATTGAGACATTACAAAAAGAAACCGTACGGGCAATTAACTCTGATAAACACAAATCATCTTTCCTTGCAAATATGTCTCATGAAATTCGTACGCCCATGAATTCAATTCTTGGCTTTTCAAATTTGTTGTCTCAAAGCCAGGTATCCGAAGATCAGAAAAATGAGTTTATTCAATACATCAATTCAAGCGGACAAATATTACTCAATTTAATTGATGACATTATTGACATTGCAAAAATTGAAGCCGGAGAAATAAAAATAAAACGTTCGAATTGTTATCCGATAAAACTCATCAATGAGTTATGCATGACTTTTGAAGGATATAAAGCAAGCATTGGCAAAGAAAAAATACAACTTCAAACGTCACTTCCCAATGATGAAATTGTATTTCATACTGATCAGTTCAGACTGAAACAAATCCTTTCAAACCTGATCAGCAATGCGATAAAATTTACCAATGAAGGACAGGTATCTATTGCGTTAAAAAATGTGAATGACAGGATCCTTGAATTTTCAGTTGAAGATACCGGCGTTGGATTAACAAAAGAACAACTTAACGTTGTTTTCAATCGATTTAAAAGAGCCGATATTCAGGAAGATAAAAATGTGAAAGGAACGGGACTTGGACTTTCCATTTCAAAAAATCTAGTTGAATTGCTGGGAGGTCAGATGTGGGTAAGTTCCGTTCCGGGAGAAGGAACCCGCTTTTGGTTCCAATTGCCTTTTGAACGTATTCATGATACGAATATAAATATCATTCCGAATCAGATTCATTTAAAAAACCAGAAATACAACTGGAGTAATTATACATTCCTGGTTGCTGAAGACGATGATAACAGTTATGTTTATTTAAAAGAGTTGCTTCAAAAAACCAAAGTTCGTCTTGTTCGGGCAGTAAATGGTAAGGAAGTGGTTGAAGCCGTTAAATTTTCCGACGAGATCGATATTGTATTAATGGATATTCAAATGCCTTATAAAAACGGTTATGAAGCAACAAAAGAAATCAAAGCTTTGAAACCCAGCCTCCCTGTAATCGCCCAAACCGCATTTGCCATGGAAGGAGATAAAGAAAAAAGTATTATAGCTGGTTGTGACGACTATATTACTAAACCTTTGAATCCCAACAATCTCTATGCTAAAATAGACCAATTCCTTCCTGTAAACAGGATAAAATCTTCCATAAATGATGAGGAAAGTATTCCAGAAGAACAACCCAAATTAAAAGCAAAGGACAAACAATAATATGTAATGCGTTTATTACTATTCAGTAATTCAACAAATGCAGGCGAAGAATATCTGAATTATACTCTTCCTTATATTAAATTATTTCTGGGTTCAAATGCAGGAAAAGGTATTTTTATTCCTTTTGCAGGAATTTCTATTGGATTTGATAAATATTTCTCTCTGGTTAATTCAAAATTTAAGACGTTGAATTTGAACATTCATTCCATTCATTCTATGAAGGATATTATAGAATCTATCTATGAGGCAGATTTTATTGTTGTTGGAGGAGGTAATACTTTTTGTCTGTTGAAAGAAATGCAAAACTTGAATTTAATAGAGCCTGTCAGACAACGAGTTCAAAGCGGCATTCCTTATATCGGATGGAGTGCGGGATCCAATTTTGCCTGTCCTACTATTTCAACAACAAACGATATGCCTATTGTTGAACCTGAAAGCTTTTCGGCTTTACATCTGATACCTTTTCAGATTAACCCGCATTATACTGATTTTAAAGATAGAAATCATACCGGGGAAACTCGTGAAATGAGAATTGAAGAATTCATTTTAATGAATAAAAATCTTTACGTAGCTGGTTTGCGCGAAGGCACATTATTTAAGATAGAAGATGGGCAAATCAATCTGTTTGGAACAAAAAAATGCAGAATATTCAAGTATGGAGATCAGCCTATTGAATTACAACCCGGTGCAAATTTTCAATTCCTGATGCAATAATTTGCCTGATTTTTGCATTTCTCATAGTAGAAATTTAAATCCTTTGGAGTGAATAGGAATCTGCTTGTTCGAATTGTTATTGCATTGTCGGTTGTATGGCTGATTCTGCTTGCCGTTTTTTACTTTCACAGCAAATACTTTCGTGAACATATTCTGGATGTCCTTAAGCCTTATCTGGATGAACGTTTAACTACCGAAATACATATTCAAAAGGAAAATATTGAGTTTACCATACTCGAAGATTTTCCCAACATCAGTGTATCATTGAAAAACGTTTTTGTTAAATCAGCTAATGATTTAACTGTTAGCGAAGTATCCTTATTTAATAAGGATACATTACTATTCGCAAAACAGGTCAGGTTCTCTTTTAACATGAAAAGCTTGTTTCAAAAAGAGTATGAATTGAAAAAAATAGAACTTACGGATGCATATCTTAATCTCCTTTGTGACAAATACGGAAAGACAAATTATACTATTTTCAGAACAAAACCTGAAGATAGTCTTTCAGTATCTTTCTCTGTGAACCTCAGAAAAATACATCTTGAAAATGTTATTATCAATTATTGCAATGAAAAAACCACAGATCATTTTTTTACCTGTATAAATAAGGGAGATCTTTCAGGGAATTTCAACAATCAAAATTTTCTGATTAAGGCCAAAACAGAACTCTCAAAAACCCGGTTGAAAATGAAACATGAAGAGATATTCACTGATCAGTCTTTTACAATTCACTTTTCCCTGAATAAAGAAGCCGACGTATATTCAATACGTAAGGGCACTTTACTTTTTTTGGGCATAAAAATGTCTGCTTCAGGTAGTTACAACACTCAGAACAAACAATATCAATTTTTATTATCAAGCCAATCGGCCCCTCTTTCCAAATTGGACCTGCCTTTTCTGAATACCTTTCTAAATAAATACAACGCTCGTATAGAAAATGGTTTAATATATCTTGCTTCTTCTGTTTCAGGTTATGCAAATGGAACATCCCCGGCAATTGCTATAAAATATAAAATTGAAAAAGGCATTGTCAGGTTTAAAGACTACGAATACAAAATAACTGATGTGCTTTCTTATGGAAAATATTCTAATGGCGCACTCAGAAATAATAGCAGCAGCGTGTTATTAATAGATACTCTCTACGGAAAATCCGGAAAAAGTAATGTGTCATTTTCAGGAAATATAACCAATTTCTCATTCCCAACAATTATCGGCCGAATAGAAACTGACTTTGAACTTGATAAGGTTTCAAATTTTCTCAGAATACCTGAGAATTATGCTATTTCCGGCTTTATAACAGGCGCTGTTCAGTTCAAATTCTCTATGTCTCAAAAAAGAACCTTTAAATCCATTGACTGGAACAAAAGTTATTTCAATGGAAGCCTGACAATTCACGAAATAACTCTAAAACAACTGAACAGGAATTTGCCTCTTTCCAGGATTAAAGGCGAACTAAAAATCGTTACAATCAGTGAGGTTATTATTAATAAACTTTCCATTAATACGGGCAAAACTGATCTGTTGATTCGCGGTTCAATTCATAGTATACCTTTTCTAACCGGGAACAAATCCGTTTATCCGGTTTTTGACTGCGAAATACTTTCTGATAAATTTAACACAGATGATTTTTTAATACTGAATACGGATGATAAAAAAGAAGATGCCGGCAAAGTTGTATTCCCTGATTCTGTTATTGTATATGGCAAATTCAGGGCAAATGATTTTTCCTCCGGTAAATTTAAAGCTACCCACGTTGACGGATATCTTGAGTATACACCCAAAAGTCTGACAATTAAGGACTTTTCCATGCACACTCTGGAAGGAACTATTGAAAGTAACCTAATCATCAGTGAAATCAACAATACAATAACCGCAGAATGCAAAGCCAGTTTAAAAGGTGTTGATATTGGGGACTTATTCTTTACCTTCAATAATTTCCGACAAGATGTTATTCATAGTGAAAATCTTGATGGTATTCTCTCTGGTACAACTGAATTTACTACTGCCTGGGATTTCAATCTTAATCTTATACCGGAAAAAATCCGTTTGGCTTCACAAATAAGAATTGATGATGGTGAATTAATAAATTACGAACCTCTGCTCGGATTATCAGGATATATTAAGGTTGAGGAACTGAAACACATTAAGTTTGAAACTTTAAAAACTTTTGTTGATATCAATAACATGAAGGTGTTTATTTCCGAAACTGATATACACTCATCAGCTTTATCGTTACTGGGATCAGGCATTCACGGGTTTGATAAAAAATACACTTACAGGTTACAGGTTCAGTTATCTGATGTATTATGGAAAAAAGCAAAGAAAAACAAACCTGAAAACACCGAATTCGGATACATTGTTAATGACGGTTATAATAGAACAATGATCCCAATAATCATTACAGGCGATGAAAACACCTATGAAGTAAATTACGATAAATTAACTGCCAAATCATTCTTTAAAAATAAAGTTCAAAAAGAAAAAGAAGTACTAAAAGAATTGTTTGCTCCTGAGAAGGATGCAGATAAATCTTCTGGTACATTCAAAGATACATCCCGAATTGAATGGGAAGATTTTGAAGAACAAGAAGATACTAATTTGCCTGGTGCAAATGAAAAAAAAGAAGAGCAGGAATTCCAAATAGAGTGGGAAGATGATTGATCATTGTTATGTGACTTCCCAATTGCATCAATTCATAAAACCAATTCTTATTGGTTTTTGTATAAAACCTCATTAATGATAAAAGCTATACAAGAGTTAATTCGTTTTAACAATCTTATTATTAAAGATTTATGCTACTTCGCCAAAATACGAAGTGCCTTTTGTTCCTGATTGTATTATTGTGGCACAGGTTTTCTGTCACAGCCAGACAGGCAGTGAACAAACCGAAGAGATATCACGAACCAAAAAAGAGTGAAGTTCTGTAAAATCAATACCATTAAAATATTCTATTGATCAGTATCCTTTATTGTATTTGTTTTCTTTTACTACCATATTATTAGCTTTCCTGCCAATCGTTAAACCGGACAGAGCTTGTAAACCAGGTTCATGTGTTTTTGACTACACTCTTTTGAATCAATTGGCATTCATGATAAGTGTTTCATTATCTTTGACAGAAGCAAAAACTTATCAAAATGAATATTTACAAAAAGAAAATCAGGTGGAAATTTTTTCTTTTCATCTGTGCTGTCACTATAGGTGCCGGCTCTTTATGGTATACCAATTCACTGGTTAAAAAGCTTGCCATTGAAGAGCAGAAAAAAATAGCTTTATGGGCAAAAGCGACCAGCCTGATACCAAATTCTAATCTTGAGAGTGAAAGTCTGGGATTCCTGTTTTCTGTGATACAAAACAATGAAACGGTTCCTGTAATACTTGTCGAATCGGACACAACGATTTCATTGTACCGTAATCTTGATTCCACCAGGGTTCATAATCCTGAATATTTAAATAAGAAACTTGAAAAAATGATGGAGGAGAATCCTCCTATTGAAATCCCATTATCAGACAATAACAAACAATACTTATATTATAGTCGTTCAACAATACTTACCAGTCTTACTTATTATCCCTGGATACAATTAGGTGTTATATTGATTTTTATTGGTGTCGCATATTTTGCTTTCAGCTCTTCACGCAAAGCTGAACAAAACCAGGTTTGGGTTGGTTTATCCAAAGAAACAGCTCATCAACTTGGAACTCCCATCTCTTCATTAATGGCATGGCTTGAAATGTTAAAATTAAAGAATCAGGATGATACGTTTATCGGAGAGTTAGAAAAAGATGTCAAAAGGCTAAAGATAATTACAGAACGGTTCTCAAAAATTGGATCTCCTCCTGTTTTAAAACCTGAAAATCTGGTGAAAACTATTGAAAATTCCCTTCATTATTTAAAGACAAGATCCTCAGAAAAAATATCATTTGAATTGCAATCAGATAAAAATGATATTGTTGTGCCATTAAACACTTCGTTATTTGAATGGGTTATTGAAAATGTCTGCAAAAATGCAATGGATGCTATTGGTGAAAAAGGAAATATCAAAGTAACAGTTACAAGAAATTCTTATTTTGTATTCGTTGATATTTCCGATACAGGAAAAGGCATATCGAAATCAAAATACAAAACCATTTTTAAACCTGGATTTACCACTAAGGATAGAGGCTGGGGACTTGGCCTTTCACTTACAAAACGAATTATTGAAGAATACCATAAAGGAAAAATATTTGTCGCAGAATCTGACATAGGAAAGGGTACTACTATCCGAATCATTCTGAAAACCTCTTAAGTCTAATGGATAAAAAGTCACCGGAGAATAAAGAAAGATATCGTTTTGGCAAGGCTGAAAGACTTAGCTCCAAGAAACTTATTGATCTTTTATTCCGCGAAGGTGCATACCTTCAGGTAAATTCTATCAGGTGTATATACTTATTCCCCGACAAATCAATACTTACTCCTTCTCCTGCACAAATATTAATTTCTGCACCAAAGAAGCTTTTTAAAAGAGCAGTTGATAGAAATTTGATGAAGAGAAGGATTCGTGAAGCATACAGACTCCATAAAAATTTATTGATTCATTCATTAATAGAAAAAGACAGAAAATTGGTCCTGGCTTTTCTGGTTTTTCAAAACAAGATCAAAGATTACCATACGATTGAAAACACAATAAAAGAACTAATTGATCAATTGGTCAGTTTTATACAAAAAGAAAAATAGAAGGGCTGTTTTAAAAGTTCATTTTATATTTGACTTTTAATACAACCCCTTTTTATGCTGTCCCGCCAAGATTCGAACTTGGGCAGGCAGAACCAAAATCTGCAGTGCTACCATTACACCACGGGACAAAATTGAGGTGCAAAGATAACAACAAAATTATATTGCTCAAAAGCTTTCGAATTGAGAATTTAGTTTTCTAACGACTCCAGATTGCCCTTCTTCATTATTAATATTGTTTCATATTGCAAATTTTCAGAGATGTTGTTTTCTTCTCTCCCGAACAGTGTATTTATATCAGCATTCAATACTATTTTCTGCTGCTCAGGAACAGAAAGTATTATTTTCATTCCGGGCATTTGCCATATACAATCTTCATCAACCGAAAAATACTCATCCAACAACAAAATGGTGTCATTTAAAACCCAGTTGTATTCTATGTTTTCATCATAATCATCATCAAATCGGGGAATGACGGCAGTGTACTCCAAAACAATTTCAGGTTTATCATTCTCAAATGATTGAATTTCCAACCTGGGATGGATATAGCAGACTTCATCATAACTGCTGTGTAATATTTCCTTGCCAAAAAAAGAATAATATTCTATGCCGCGATTTTTCCATTTATCCCGTCCCAAATCAATATATAATGTACTTTTTGAAGAAATATCGATTGTTTTATAGTTGTTTTGTTTGTAGGAATATGAAATTAGTTTATTGCCCGAAGCAACAGAAGCAATTACAAATACCAGAGCAAGAACCCAAAAAGTCCAGGCAAAAGCAGAAAGAACAGGAGTGTGTGATTTTATACCAAAAATTAATTTCAGGATCCCGATGAATAAAGCAACAACCGGAATCAATAATACCAAAGACAATGCAAGTCCCATAAGAGAAAAATTATTTACCAAAGGAATGATATATTCATTGATAGGCAAATGCGGAATGTGCCAATCTAAGAATACACCTCCAGAAAACAGGGAAGTAATCAGAGCTATAATAAATGCTATGCCTGCAATTGCCAAAGCAACTCCAAAAATCACAAGAACTACTTTTAGAATAACAAGCAGAACATTTCCAATTACAGAAAGTGTCTCAGCAGTTGCATGTTGAGCTTTTTTATAGGACTCAGATTTGGATAGGTTATTCAAATTGTCCTTCACCTTTGTAAATTCTTTTTTTACTGATTGCTGAATATTTTCAATTGTCACTGGCTGCCCCTTCATTTGAAGTTTTTGAGATGTAGTACGCGCCACGGGTATTGCAATCCACATCACCAGATAGGCGAGAAATCCAATTCCATCAAAGAAAAGGAGGATAATAAATGCAATCCTTATCCATACAGGATCAACATTGAAATAGGAGGCGATTCCACTGCATACTCCACCAATAATGTTGTTATCAAGATCTCTGTATAATCGCCTGTGTTGTCTGTTAAACGCGGAAGCATTCTCACCCGGATCTCGAGCTTCTTGTTCATGTTCATTATCTTCAGACATTTCCGTTTCACGTGCAAAGTCGTCAGCAGTGCCCATCATTTGAACCACTTCTTCAATATCTGAAAGTGTAACGACCTGCTTGGCAGTACCAAGCTTATCCTCCAGAATTTCGGCAATACGTTGTTCAATATCCTGCAGTATTTCTTCTGCCTCCTCCGAAGTTTTCTGAAAATATCTTCTCAATGAATCCAGATACCCTTTTAATTTTTCAAAAGCATCCGCATCCAGATCAAAAAGCCGTTGGTTTAAATTTATTTTTATTGTCTCTTTCATGATTTCAAAAGTAATTATTTGGAGTTTTTAATTGCTTTTATCGCATCTACCAATTCATTCCATGCAACATCAAGTTCCTTTAAAAAATCTTTTCCTTCATTGGTCAATGCATAATATTTTCTTGGAGGCCCCTGTGTCGATTCCTCCCACCTGTAACTGAGAAGTCCTGCATTTTTTTGACGTGTAAGCAAAGGATAAAGCGTGCCTTCAACCACAATCAATTCTGATTCTTTCAGCCTATTAATAATATCTGATGCATATGCATCCCCCTGATCCAGAATTGAAAGGATACAATATTCCAGTATTCCTTTCCGCATCTGAGCTTTTGAATTTTCAGCTTTCATATAATCTTTCCTTATTTCTTTTGAAAACTTCTTTTAACATTTTCAAATTCCTGCCTGAAGAAATCGCCAATATTTGACAAATTCACAGCTTCACCACGCATTTCAAGCTTCTGTGCAACTGTGTTTGCTTCGGGCAGTACAATCCATAATATCAAATAAATCAATACTCCTGCCATCCCAAAAATGGCCAGTATAATGAATATAAGTCGAACAATCGTCGGATCAATCCGCCAATAAGCAGCCAAACCACTGCATACACCGCCAATTATCCTGTTATCCGTATCGCGGTACATCCTTTTGTAATTACGGCTTTTTGATTTATAATCCTTATCTGTTGTCTTGCCTGAAATATCTTCCGGATTTCCCATGATCCGAATAACATCCTCAACTTCCTTCAAGGTAATAACCTGCTTGTTATTACCAAGTCTTTCACTGAAAAGCTCTGCAATCCGGGTTTCAATATCCTGGTAGATCTCTTCCCCTCCATCAACAGATCTTAATTCATTTTTTACCTTATCAAGGTATATTTTAAGTTTATCATACGCATCCTCATCAATATGATAAACCATTCCACCTAAATTAATTGTCATTGTTTTTTTCATTATTTTGATTTACTAGTTTGCCAATACTAAATGTTTTTTAAATTTCCACTCAATAGTATCATCATCCATTAAATTACTATCTTCATTTGACACCATTTCAACGATTGGTTTTTGTTTTACCTCTTCATCTGTTTTCTCTGGTTCGTCAATCAGCGAAATACTATCTTTATCATTCAAATTGATTTGGTATTCTTTATTCACCCTTTTTGGTGTGCAGATAGCCAAACAACAGAACAGCACGAACAAAAGAGAATATGTTTTTAAAATACACATGTATGTAATAATTTTACAATACAAAGATATATATTTTTTTTAGTACTATGCAATACATAGTACCATATTTTTATTTTTTTTCTGTTCCTGGAACTATGAAATGATGATTATTGAAGGTAACTTATTGAAGATGAGAGTTGAATTAGCAGATCCTGTCCAATATTTTCTCAGGATGGGCCAGGAAGAGATCTATATGAATGATCTGATCAACAGACATATTGAATTGAATTACCACAAAAAAATACATTGTATCAAATGTGGGAGGATTACTTCAAAATCATTTGCTCAGGGGTATTGTTACCCTTGCTTCAGATCAGCCCCCGAGACCGAAGATTGTGTTTTGCATCCCGAATTGTGTCTTGCCCATGAAGGAATAGCCCGTGATATTCAATATGCAAAAGAACATTGTCTGATTGATCACTATGTATATCTTTCTTTCACAAGCGGCATAAAAGTAGGTGTAACACGTCATACTCAAATACCTGTACGTTGGATTGATCAGGGTGCGGTTGCAGCCATGAAACTTGCCCAAACTCCCAATCGTTACACTGCAGGATTAATAGAAGTTGCACTAAAATCGCATTTTAGTGATAAAACCAATTGGCTAAATATGTTAAGAAGCAATGAAATGAAGGCTGATCTTTTGCAGGAAAAAAAGAAAGCTTTGAGCAATATTCCTGAGAATCTCAAATCTCTGATTGCTGATGATGATTGTATTACTACGATTATCTATCCTCATCGGAATGTTATTGGCAAAATATCAAGTATTAATTTAGATAAGAATAACTATTACTCTGGCAATTTGATAGGTATCAAAGGACAATATCTCATATTTCATGATGGGAATGTCATAAACATCAGAAAATATGGCGGATACTTGGTAAGTTTAAAGTTTTAAATTATTTAAAATTAATTATACAATTGTTAAACAATTACTTATTATTCTCCTTTATAAAACTTTTATAAAACACCGGAACCATGATCAGTGTAAGCATTGTTGAAACCAGAAGTCCTCCTATTATTGTCCACCCCAAAGGAGCCCATAGAGATCCGCCTCGCAGGGTCAATGGCAGCAATCCTCCAATGGTGGTAAATGAAGTGAGTATAATGGGTGTAAAACGGGTTTCACCTGCAATCTGAAG
>Ga0307438_1000152_pt1 | contig 57581 bp, 49 predicted proteins | sample SalMarWE160110MG_FD_202144 | JGI IMG/M metagenome (GOLD analysis project Ga0307438, IMG submission 202144) | Salt marsh sediment microbial communities from the Plum Island Ecosystem LTER, Massachusetts, United States - WE1603-110 | ecosystem: Environmental > Aquatic > Marine > Intertidal zone >... | reverse complement strand
GCTGAGAGCCAGGGATTGGAAATCCCCGGCTCAAACTGAGAAGTGCCCTCAGGCACTCGATCAGGCCCTGAGGGGCCTTTTCAGCTTCAGGCGGCGAATTCCATTCGGCGGCTCGTCAGGCACACGATCAGGCCCTGAGGGGCCTTTCCAGTTTCAGGCGGCGAATTCCATTCGGCGGCTCGTCAGGCACTCGACTAGGCCCTGAGGGGCCTTTTCAGCTTCAGGCGGCGAATTCCATTCGGCGGCTATTCTATTCGTGGCTATTCGTCGACCTGCGGCCCGACGTTCCAATGATGCGTCTGTTCCCATTCGTCAACGAACGTGCCTTCGGCATGATGCTGCTTTTGATGTTCGATGTAGGCGATAACGCGTGGCACGTCCTGCTCCGAAACCGAGAAGACACCGTAACCTTCTTGCCACTCAAAGGGGCGCCTGAACTCCAAGGAGACAAAACGAGAACTGCTCCCCTTGAGTTGTTTCATAAAGTCCGCTGGCGAAACGGCGGGACGCACTGCGGCCAGCACATGCACGTGATCCACCGTGCCGCCGATGACAAACAGCGGTACGTACATTTTCTTGGCTTCAGCGTGAAGGAAACGATAGACGTTGGGCTCAATGTCTGGTGTCAGCAGAGGCTCCCGGTTTTTGGTTGTCCAGACGAAATGGTAGAATAAACGCCAGTAGGCCATGTAGGTCCTCCCTCAAAGCCAGGGATTGGAAATCCCTGGCTGAAGTTGAAAAGCGCCCTCAGGCGCTAAACCAGGCCCTGAGGGGCCTTTTCGGCTTCAGGCGGCGAATTCCATTCGGCGGCTTCAGCTTCCATTCGTTGTCCTCTAATCAAGCAGCGTAAATGAGATCCTGCAACTGGCGGGCGGCTTCCTTCAGCCTGTCCACCCCACCGAAGAGATTGGCGATCTCGATCACCGTACCCTCCACCGGCACGTCGGGCAGTTCCAGAATGTGCAGATCGGTCAATTGCGCCACGCCGTGGTCGGTGTATTTGCCCAACAGATAGTCCAGTACCGGGCGGGCCTGAGGGCCAAAAGTGTCCAAAAAGTCCTCGTGCTCGTAGCGCACCGTTTCGGCGCACTCGCGACGGGAACGCAGCGGCCCGTTAAAGGCCACGTGGACCAGCAAATCGAACGGGTCGGCGTCGGACTGACCGGTCGCCTCGGCCAACTGCTCGAAGGAGATGCCCCGGCTCCCCAGTTCGGAGATCACGATAGCGCGCCGCTCAGGATCGCGCCAGGCCGCCCGCATCTTCCCCGCGTCGCCGTAGAGCGTGCGCACCTGCGTGCGAGTGTAGTCCTCGAATCGCTGCACGCGAAGTTCGTGTCCGTCAGGGTCTAATTCCTGCACCATTGCACGGACAACCCGCACTTGCACGCCGTCTACGTAGTACTTGCGCGGTTCTCCCTCGCTGTCATCGCTGATAATTGCCCCAATCTCCTCCTGGGCCTCCTTCGCTGCTTCCACCACCTCGCCGGTTTCGGTGCTGCTGGTGACCTGGCCCTGCGCGTTGATCGTCTCCTCGGCCGTCAGTTCAGGGATGCCGTCAAAATCGGGATCGTAGAAGAGACGCGTGGCCTCCACGTAGTCGAGGATCGTGAACCAGAATTTGTCCTCATCTACGAACAGGCGGGTGCCGCGGCCAATGACCTGCTTGAACTCTACCATGGAGTTGATGGGCTTGAAGAGGACAATGTTGCGACACGTGGGTATGTCCACGCCCGTGGACAGCAGTTTGGACGTCGTGACGATGACGGGGAAATCCTGCTCGGGGTCTTGAAATCTGTCCAGGTAGTTCCGGCCGACTTTGCCCTCGTCCGAAACCACGCGAACCACGTAATTGGGATGCTTGCGGGTAATGTCGGTATTGCAGTTGATGAGCGCCTTGCGCATGTCATCGGCGTGTTCCTGGTCCACGCAGAAGACGATGGTTTTGGCATGACGCCCGGTCTTTCTCAAGTAGTTGGTCAGGTGCCGGGCCACGGCCTCCGTGCGGCCCAGCAACGACAGTATCCGCTCAAAGTCCCTGGTCTCGTACAGGCCATCGGGCACCTCCCGCCCAAAGCGGTCGAGCAGGCCGGGGTCCGGCCGCCAGCCGACGTCGTCCACGTCCGTCACGATGCGGCGCACGCGGTAGGGAGCCAGGAAGCCGTCTTCGATGCCCTGGGCCAGGCTGTAAACGTAGATGGGATTGCCAAAGTAGCGATAGGTGTCCACGTTGTCGCGCCGCCTGGGAGTGGCCGTCATCCCGATCTGCGTAGCGGGGTGGAAGTATTCGAGGATCTGCCGCCAGTTGCTTTCGTCGCGGGCGCTGCCTCGATGGCACTCATCCACGATGATCAGGTCGAAAAAGTCGGGAGGATAACGCCTGTAGAGCCCCGGCTGTCCCTCGCGGCCGGCGATGGCCTGGTAGATGGCGAAGTAGATTTCCCGGCTCTTGATCGGCCGACGCTGAATCTTGTGGAGGGCGTCACCGAAAGGGGTGAAAGTGCGGTCCTTGGCCTGATCCACCAGGATGTTGCGGTCGGCCAGGTACAGGATGCGACGCTGGCGGCGGGTCTTCCACAGCTTCCACACGATCTGCATGGCGACGAAGGTCTTGCCCGTGCCGGTGGCCATCGTGATCAGGATACGTTTCTGGCCCTGGGTGACCGCCTGCACCGCGCGCCTGATGGCGATCTCCTGGTAGTAGCGGGGACGTTTGACCGTGCCGTCGGGGTTGCGCAACTCGCGGTTGAAGGGAAAGAGCAGGCTGTCGGTCTCGGTATCCCTGGTCAGCCCCTGATCGGAGCGCCAGCGCTGCCACAGGTGCTCCGGTGAGGGAAAGGCGTCCAGTGAGGTCTGCCTGCCCGTGATGAAGTCGTACTCCTCGATGCCGTGTCCATTGGTCGCGTAGGCGAACTTTAGTCCCAGGATTTCGGCGTACTCCATCGCCTGCTGCATGCCGTCGCCCGGCTTCTTGTAGGCTGCCTTGGCTTCCACCACGGCGACAGGAGAGTCAGGTCGGTAGCGGAGCAAGTAGTCCGCCCGCTTGCCCGGCTGGCGCACGTGGCCCCGCCCCACGGGGACAACCCGCCCATCGGTGAAGTACTTCTCCTGGCTGATCTGGTCGTCGGTCCAGCCAGCCTCGTAGAGCCTGGGCAACATGTATTTCCGGCAGGTATCCGCTTCGGTGATCACCGGCACACCTTTCTTTGTGCGGTTTGTGCTGTGGGCAGTGTATCACACCGCCCGCAAAAGCGCAACCGTAACGTGAAGCGTGATGCGTGAAACATGTAAGGGGAACTTTTGCCCGACGTTTGGCGTCTTTAGAACAGAGTAAACCCTCTCACATCCCAAAGGAGGAACGTCATGGATACCCAACTCCCCGTTGCAAACAAGCGCTGGCTCACCACCGCACTCCACGTGCTCATCATCCTGGCCGTGGTCGCGGGATTCGTGGCGCTGCGCTGGGTCACCACCCTCCCACAGCGCGTGGATGACCAGCAGACGATCGTGGTCGGGCAGACCCGCTTTGCCCCCGATAGCGATGCGTCGGTGCGCGTGGTGGTGCAGGACTTCGGCGCTGGCCAACCCATCGCCAGCGCCCACGTCAAGGTCAGCCTGAAGCCGGCCGGCGGTCGGGCCATTCCTCTCTTCGAGGGACAGACCGACGAGACCGGCAGCCTGCCGGTCACCTTCCACGTGCCCGCCGACGCGCCCGCCGAGGCGCACCTCATCGTCGAGACCAGGTCGGCGGTGGGGCAGGACCGGGTGGAACAGCCAGTGACCATTCAGCGCGAGTACCGGCTGCTCCTGACCAGCGATAAGCCCCTCTACCAGCCCGGCCAGGTAATCCACATGCGCGCTCTCGCCCTCAGCACCTTCGACCTGACTCCCGCCCGGGGCGCGACGGTTGACTTCCTGGTGGAAGACCCCAGAGGCAACAAAGTCTTCCGCCAGAGTGTCGCGGCATCCGATTTTGGCGTCGCCGCTGCCGACTTCACCCTGGCCGATTTAGTCAACCAGGGGGACTACAAACTCAGCGTCTCCATCGGCGACACCCGTTCCGAAAAGACGGTGGAGGTGCGCCCCTACGTCCTGCCCAAGTTCAGCGTGGATGTCTCCACCGATCGCAGTTTTTACCTCCCCGGTCAGCGCGTCGAGGGAGTGGTACAGGCCGACTACTTCTTCGGCCAGCCCGTGGCGGAGGGAGAGGTGCAAGTCGTCGGCAGCGTGTGGGACGTGGAGCGCACGGTGGTGGTGGACATCAGCGGCCAGACTGACGCGGACGGCACCTACGGGTTCGGATTCGACCTGCCCGAATACTTCGCCGGGTCGGGGTTGGAGTCGGGACAGGCCCAGTTCGGGCTGGAGGTCACCGTCGTGGATCAGACCGACCATGCTGAGCAGACCAGCCAGGTGCTGCCCATCGCCGCCCAGCCGCTGGTCATCGAGGCGGTGGCCGAGAGCGGCGTCCTCAAGCCGGGAGTCGAGAACATCATCTACGTCCTCACCTCCTACCCCGACGGTCGCCCTGCATCGGCCCGCCTGCAAATCCGCGTGGACGGCGGCGAGCCGGTGGAACTCACCAGCGGGGAGTTCGGCCTGGCCGAGTTCACCTTCACGCCACAGATGAGTCGCTTCTATGTCCTCGACGTCGTCGCTCAGGACGAGACCGGCCTTTCAGCCAGCCGCCAGGTATCGCTTGAGGCTGAGTACGGGAGCGACTTCATCCTCCTGCGCGCCGACCGGGCCGCCTATGTCGTCGGCGAGACGATGAACTTGGTCGCCTTCACCCCGCCGCTTATGTCGAGCGACGTGTACCTGGACATCGTCAGGGCCGGGCAGACCCTCTCCACCCGCTCGGCCCGGGTGCAGGACGGCAAGGCGGAGTTCGCCGTGGACGTGAGCCCCGACCTGTACGGCACGCTCGAACTGCACGCCTACAAGGTGCTGTTGGACGGCACCATCGTGCGCGACACACGGCTGGTGGTGGTGAACGCGCCCAATGACATTGGCATCGCCATCACCGCCGACGAGGACACCTACCTGCCGGGCGAGATGGCGACGATTGATTTTCAGACCAGCGACGCGGAGCAGGGTGGGGGGGTACAAACGGCGCTGGGCGTGGCGATCGTGGACGAGTCGGTCTTTGCTCTGCAGCGCCAGGGCCCCGGCTTTGCCAAACTGTACTTCCTGCTGGAGCAGGAGTTGTTGGAGCCCTTCTACCAGATCAAGGGCTTCGAGTTGCCGGCCGCTATCTCCCCCAATGAAGACATAGGGCAGATCCGGCTGGCGCAGGACGACGCGGCCAAAGCCACCTGGGCCGGAGCGCCGGTTTTGGCCGTCTCCCAGCCCATCAACTCGCGCCAGGAGAAGATGAGTGGAGTCCTCTTGGCGCAGGAAAAAGGATTTGAGCGCATTGGACAGGCGTCCGCCGCCGGGTTGATCCTCATCCCGCTGGCGCTGTGGGCAGTGGTGGTGGCCGCCCTGCGGAAAACGGGAGTTGTGAAGCGCTCACTCAAGCGACTGGCCGTCGCCTCCGCCATCCTCCTGCTGGTCGGCGGAATCCTGGCTTGCGGGTTGCTGACCGCATCCCTCTCTGAGCCGGAAGGAGTGCTCATCCCGCCAGTCATCGTCTTTGGCCTGGGGGTGCTGGCCTTCGTCGGCTACGCCTGGGTGAAGCGTGACCCGGCGGCCAGGTTCCTCGCGCTGCTGACCCTGGCCTGGGGCGCGCTTCTCTTCCTGCTGATAAAGGCTACGGACCAGGGAGGCTCGCCGGACGAGTCGCTGCTCATCGTGGGGCTCCTGGCCTACCTGCTCATCCCCGGCGCGTATCTCCTCTTCGGGCAGGCACGCTGGGTGCAGGAGCGTCGCTTTGCCGGGGCGCTGGTCACCGGGCTGGGCGTGCTCTCGGCGCTGCCGACGATGGCGATCCTGCCGGCTGTCTTCCTCTTCACCACAACGCGCGGCATGCCGATGGGCGCGGTGGCCCCGCAGGCATTGAGGGGGAACGGAGTAGTGGAGGAGATGGAGTTCGCGGCGGGGCTGCCGGTTCCTATAGAGGCGACAGTGGTGGTGGAGAAGGCGGCAGAAGTCTCACCACCAGCCGCCGAAAGCGAACAGCCGGCCGAGGCCGAGGTCCCGCGCCTGCGCCAGTACTTCCCCGAGACTCTCTACTGGGCCCCGGAGGTCGTCACCGACGAGGGCGGCTTCGTCTCGCTGGGAATCCCTATGGCCGACAGCATCACCACCTGGCGTCTGACGGCGTTGGCCTCGTCCCAGGACGGACGGCTGGGCTTCGCCACCCGCGGCATCCGCGTCTTCCAAGATTTCTTCGTGGACGTGGACCTGCCCGTCGCGCTGACACAGGGGGACGAGATTAGCATCCCCGTCGGTGTCTTCAACTACCTGCCCGAGCCCCAGCAGGTGCGGCTCGAACTCGAACCCGCCGATTGGTACACTGCCCTCCCTGACCAATCTACCAACTTACCAATCTACCAGTCTACCATCACCGTCGCGTCCAATGACATTGAGGTAGTCTACTTCCCCATCCGCGTCCTCGACTTCGGGCGGCAAGGCTTCCAGGTGACCGCCTGGGGCGAGAAGATGAGTGACGCCATCCGGCGCGAGGTGAACGTCGTGCCGGACGGCAAAGAGTTCCGCCTGACGGAGAGCGATTGGCTGCGCGAGAGCAAGGAGGTCGCTATCGCGATCCCGTCTGAGGCCGTGCCGGAGACCCCCTACGTCGAGGTCAAAATCTACCCTGGAGTGATGGCCCAGGCGGTCGAGGGGCTGGAGAAAATACTCAGATTGCCCCACGGCTGATTTGAACAAAGTACGTCGGCGACGTACCCGAATGTTCTGATCCTCAACTACATGCAGACCACCGGCAACGCCAACCCCGAGGTGCAGATGCAGGCCGAAAAGTACGTCGGCACCGGCTACCAACGCTTGCTGACCTTCGAGGTGCAGGGCGGCGGCTTCTCCCTCTTCGGCCAGGCACCGGCGGACCCCTTCCTCACCGCCTATGGGTTAATGGAGTTCAACGACATGGCCAAGGTCTACCCGGTGGATCCGGCCCTCATCGAGCGGACGGCGCAATGGCTGCTGGCCCAGCAAGCGTCGGACGGCACGTGGACCGAGCAGGGCTACTCTGAGCACTGGCACATTGACTCCCAGGTTCCCACCACCGCTTACATCGCCTGGGCGCTGATCGAGGCTGGCTACGAAGACACGCCGCAGGTGGGGCAGGCCATCGCCTACATCCGCGAGTTCGCCCTCACTCCCTCTCCCTCCCAGGGAGAGGGCCGGGGCGAGGGTGAGGACGCCTACAGCCTGGCGCTGGTTGCCAACGCGCTGGCCGCCTACGACCCCGACGACTCGATGACGCGGGCCGTGCTCGACCGGCTATACGACGTGCGCGTGGAAGAGGGCGACGCCGTCTACTGGCAGGCCGGAGCCGCCTCATTCATGGGTGCGACGGGCGAAAGCGGCAGCCTGGAGACGACGGCGCTGGCGGCCATCGCCTTGATGCGAGCCAATGCCCACGCCGACGCAGTCAGCGGCGCGCTGGCCTACCTTATCCAGGGCAAGGATTCCTGGGGCACGTGGTCCACCACCCAGGCCACCATCCTCTCGCTCAAGGCACTGCTGCTATCCACCGAGCAGGCGGGACAGGTCGAAGGCCCGGCTACCGTGCACGTCAGCCTGAACAAGGAGCAAACGCAGGAGATCGTGATTGACGAGACCAACGCCGATGTGGTCCACCTGGTCACATTCGACCGGGGCTTCTCGCCCTCCGGCGCTAACCGGGTGCAGATTGAGTTGGAAGGCGGCGGTAACCTAATGTACCAGGTCGCCACCCGCTACTATTTGCCCTGGGACCAGGTGGAGCCCACACCTGAAACGGAGGAACTCATCACCATTGACGTGGACTACGACCGCACACGGCTAGCCGTCAACGACGAGGTGACGGTGGACGTGGGCGTGAGGCTCAACCTTAGTGAAGGGGGCGTGGTCAAGATGGCGCTGATTGACCTGGGCGTGCCACCCGGCTTCGCCGTGCTGACCGATGACTTGAGCAATCTGGTAGAGCAGGGGATCATCGCCCGCTACGAACTGACAGGGCGGCAGATCATAGTGTACCTGGAGGACTTTTCGTCCGAAGCGCCCTTGCGCTTTGGCTATCGCCTGCGGGCGCGCTTCCCGATGCGCGCGCAGACGCCTCCCTCCAGCGCGTATGACTACTACAACCCAGGTGATTTGACAGTGCGGGCGCCGCTGGAGGTGGTCGTGAATGAGTAGAAAAAGGGACCGGCCGGTTTCTACAATAGCCTGGGTCACGTCGCAGCGCAAGGCGATCCAGCGGCCTCACACCAGTAGAAGGACCGGCCGGTGCAGTTCGATCGTGCCCGTTCTTACCGTTTCCGAGGGATGATGATCCAGAGAAGCACGTAGGGCAAGAGGCCAGGCAGGCCGCCTGGGATCAACAGGATCAGGAAAACCAGGCGGAACCACCACGGACTGAGGCCGCAGAAAGCGCCCAGGCCGCCGCAGACGCCCGCGACGATTCCACTTTGCCGTCGCAGTTTGTTGTTATTGGTCATTGCCGTGTATATTCCTGCGAATCTACTCGTCTTCTTCCTTGACCAGCGCCGAGAGGATGACGCTGACGACGCTGACGATGAGCGCACCCAGGAAGGCGGACCAGAAGTCGCCCACGTAGAAGCCGACGTGGAACCAGTTGACGGCAATGACCGAGGCCAGCCACAGCGCGATGCCGTTGATGACCAGGACGAACAGGCCCAGCGTGAGCAGGATGAGCGGGCAGGTCAGGAGTTTTAGCACCGGGCGCACGATGGCGTTGACGAGCCCCAGGATGACTGCCATCACGGCGTAGACGACCCAGGCGGTTCCCTCGACCCGGATGCCCGGCACGAGCCAGGCTGCCGCGAAGAGCGCCAGGCTGGTGATGACCCAACGGATGAGCAGTTTCATTTGGTGTGTACCTCCTTCTGTGTTTAATACGCAATTGGAGCGGGGAGGTTGCATTCTGTGGACAGGAAGTGAGTAGATGAATTGTCCCCTTCAGCGTCCCATCCCCCGTTGGGTGTCGTCGAGCACCGCCTCCAGCGGGTGCTCGGGGGAGGTCTGCTGGGCGATGATCCACTCGATGACCGGCTCGCGCCAGTGGATGCCGGTGTCGTAGCCGTCGGGGTTGTGTTTCTGGAAGAGGTAACCGTCGCCGCCGGTGTACGTGAAGTTGTTCACCAGCACGTGGTAGGTCGCTTCGGGATCGAGAGGGTTGCCGTCGTCCAGTTCGGCGATGATACGCGCCCCGGCCCGGTGGTAGGTCAACCCCGCCACCGCCCCGCCGCAGCAGAGCAGGTTGTCCATCACTTGTTGACCGGTCAGTTCGACGTCTATCAACACGTTCTCGAAGGGCCACGTGGCGACGACGTCGGCGCGGGTGATCTCTCCGGGCGGGATGGCTTCCCGGTAACTGCCCAGGTTGTTGATCGCCAGGTCCGCCTGCGGGTAGTACCACAGCCAGGCGTCCACGAGCAGGTTGTACATCGGCCAGCCGATCTCAATGCCGCTTTCGGTATAGCCGATCATCTCCCCTAATGCCTCATCCACCTGCGCCTTCCACTCGGCTACGAGCGATTCGATCCCGGCGTCGGGCGTGACCGGGTTGCCGGCGGCGGTGGTGTACTCGACCGGCACCAGTTCCGCCTGCGTGCTTACCACTTCGCCGGTTGCGGTGTCGAAGGCGATGTCTACCTGGGCGAATTTCTGCCAATGCGCGCCTGGCTCGACGATGCGGACGCCGCTCTGCTCGGTGTTCTCAGACCAGTGGCAGTGACCGCCAGCCAGGAGGGGGATCGAAAGTTCGGCGGCGACGGGGGCCAGCACGCGCAGGCTGTCTGGGCAGACGTGGGCGATGACGATCACTAATTCGCCCCCTTCGGCGCGGGCCTGCGGCACGACGCGGCGGAGGGCCTCGGCATAGTGGCCGAACGCCAGCCCCTCGACGTAAGTGGCCACCACGATCCCCGGCGTTTCGCGCGTGGTCAGGCCGACGATGGCGACCTGCACACCGTTCACCTCGCGGATGACGTAGGGTTGGGCGAACGCGGGCGGGTCGCCGGTGTCCGCCAGCGTGACGTTGGCCGTGAGGAAGGGGAACTCGGCGGCGTCTCCGTTTGCCAGTAGCACCTCCTGGCCAAAGTCAAAGTCGTGGTTGCCCACGGCGGCCGCGTCGTAACCCATCTGATTAAAGACCTGGACGGCGGAGGCTCCCTGGAACCAGGTGGAGATGGCGGGGCCGGTCCACATGTCGCCGCCGCTGAGGAGCAGCGTGTCGTCACTATCGGGGTCGTAGCCGCGCTGGCGCAAGAGGGCCAGCAGGTTGGCCGCCCCGCCGAGGGTGTCCGAGCCCTTCTCGATGGGCTCCAGGTAGCCGTGCTCATCGCTGGTGTAGAAGATGGTGACGGTGCGGACGGTGTCGCTGAGGGTGGGGAAGGGTGTGGCTGGCGCACACGCGGTGAAGACTGCCAACGCGATGATGAGGATCGTGGCGATGCGGTGCAGAGACTTGTACATTTTCTTCCTCCAAATTACCTGTCGGAGACGAACAGCGCCACGCTCTCAATGTGGTAGGTCTGCGGGAACATGTCCACCGGCTGCACCTCGACCAGGCGGTAGCCAGCGCGAACCAGCCGTTTGGCGTCGCGGGCCAGCGTGGCCGGGTCGCAGGAGACGTAGACGACCCGGGCGGGACGACGGGCGACCAGCGCGTCGAGCGCGAAGCGGTCCACGCCAGCGCGGGGCGGGTCCACCACGGCACCGTCGAGGGGGACGTCCAGGTCGGGGAGCACCACCTCGACCGGCCCTTCGATGACCTCCACGTTGTCGAACTCGGCGGTGTTCTCCAGCAGGTCGGCGACGGCGGTGGGGGCCAGTTCGACGCCGACGACCAGCCCAGCGCGCTCGGCCAGGTGAGCGGTGAAGAGCCCCACGCCGCAGTAGGCGTCCAGCACCGTCTCGTCCCCCCGCAGGTCGAGGTACTCCGTCACCAGGCGCACCAGTTGGCCGGTCTGGGTGGTGTTGACCTGAAAGAAGGAGGGGGCGGAGATACGGTAGGTGCGGCCGGCGACGATCTCCGTGATGTGGTTGCTGCCGATGAGGTTGACGTGCATGCCATCGGAGAGGAGCAGGACGCAGGAGACGGGCAGGTCTATCTCCAAAGCGGGCGGCAGGTCGTCCGCCATCTCGAAGATGAGCATCGCATCGCCGGTGGCGGTGCCAGCGCGCAGCGAGAGGCGGATAAGGCCCTCCAGGTCGAGGTCGAGGGCGGCGTAGAGATCGGACAGGAGCGGGTGAAGGATCAGGCAGTCGTCTACGGCGACGACCCTTCGACCTGGCCTTTCCTCTTCGCTCAGGGCGGGCTCAGGGCGAGCGTCGTGGCCCTCTGCTCGCAGCCCCCGTCCACGGGGGCGTCCCACCGAGGCCCCCTGGAAGCCGAGGCCCCCGTCCGGGGCGGGGTGAAACTGGGCGTGGTTGCGGTAGGCCCAGCCGGAGCGATTGGGCAGGGTGGGGCGGACAGGAGGATCGGCGATGTCGCCGATGCGCGCCAGTTGGTCGGCCACGATCTCGGCCTTGAAGCGCAGTTGGGCCTCATAGGCCACGTGCTGCCACTGGCAGCCGCCGCAGCCGGTCGGGCCGAAGTAGGGGCAGGGGGGCGCGACGCGGTCGGGGGAGGGATCCAGCACATCAACGAGGCGGGCGAAGGCGTAGCGGCCCTTGTCCTCGGTGATCTCAACGCGCACCATTTCCCCAGGCAGCGCGTAGGGGACGAAGATGACACGTCCCTTGTGCCGTCCCAGTGCCGCGCCGCCGTGGGTGATGGTAGTCAACTGGAGGGTGAATGCGTCCATAGTGTCAAACTCCGGGTGATCCTGGAGTATAAGTCAAAGGCTTGGGTGAATGGCTCAGACCTGCTGCCTATACCGCCCTGCGTATCATCTCAATATGTAGGGGCGAACCCTCGTGGTCGCCCTCTTGGGCAGGTACAAGACCTGCCCCTACCCCGGTTTATTAAGAAGATACGCCCTGCTCCCGCCGGACCGCCAGATACGGCGATGGGTGGCGGGACCTGGCGATCCCACCGGAGCGGGGTGCAACCCCGATTATATCACCATCCGTTGTGTGAGACAATCGCGGGGATGGCGATGAAGGTCTCAGCACTTCTCCTGAACCGCGAGAAGGAATATCATAATAACTTCACCACATTTCCCACACCTCTTCATAATTCCTTCACAGGTTTGTGGCATACTGGGGCCAGATAGAAGAAGGCAGGATGGCATTCGGAGGTGTGACTATGCAGAGAATGAGATGGACGCCATGCAGGGAAAGAATAAGCACAACTGTTCGAGCAATCGTGGGGGTTGTCTTATTCATCCTGGTGATTGGAGTCTGGGTCTGCCTCTGGGTTCCGCCAGCACCTACCTTCTAAAACAAAACTCAGGAGGAGACAAATGTCAGTAGCAAACGGAATGCACTTCAAAATGATGTCCCTGGTTCATGAAACTCTCTATGGCCTGTTTAGGGATCCCTATAAGGCTCTAAGCGCTGCAGGACTGAAGCCGGGTCAAAAAGTACTGGAAGTTGGCTGTGGTCCTGGCTTCTTCTCCATTCCCGCGGCCAGAATGGTAGGAGAGAAAGGAAGCGTCTATGCGTTGGACATCAATCCGCTGGCTGTCGAGAGAGTTCAACAAAAGATCGAGGAGGAAGGCGTGACCAACGTTAAGACCGTCCTGGCCGATGCTGCTCAAACGGGTCTACCCGATCAGTTCTTCGATCTCATCTTCGTTTTCGGTTTCGCTCACAGCGTCGGAAACATGGAGAACATCCTGACCGAACTACACCGGCTTTTGAAACCGGCGGGAATACTCTCTACCGAAGGGCGGCTCTGGATCTCAAGCGAACCTTTTCGCCCTCTGAAGCGCCAGGGAAGGATTTCCCAATTCGGAAAGGTTGGATAGCACAGTTGAATGGTAGCAAGGAGAAATTGTATGCCACAGGATTATTCTATCGCACAAGCAACTGACGTGAACGAGAATTGGCCAGTGATGCTCGACGAGTACGGTGTTCAATTTCTGGTACTGCACCGCCATGACGACAGCGACCTGCTAAGCCTCTTCCGGGCTCAACCCGGATGGGCAGTTGACTTTGAAGATGGAGAAGCAGTCATATTCGCCCGTGCCGGCGTTCCTCAATCTACCAACTGACTTGCATATTTACGACGTTCGTGATAAAAAGGTGATCGGCGGAGCAGAGCATGAACGGAACGATCTTGGTCATAGACGACGAACCGAAAATCGTCAGGCAGGCGCGGGACTACCTGGAGAAGGGCGGGTTCCGCGTCGTCACGGCCGGTGATGGAAAGATGGCGCTGGCCGTGGCGCGCCACGAGCGGCCTGATCTGATCGTGCTCGACCTGAACCTGCCGGAGATGGACGGGCTGGACGTCTGCCGGGCGCTGCGACGCGAGTCGGACGTGCCGATTATTATGCTCACCGCCCGCGTCGATGAGACCGACCGGCTGATCGGGCTAGAGTTAGGCGCGGATGACTACATCACCAAGCCCTTCTCGCCCCGCGAACTGGTGACCCGCGTGCGGGCGGTCCTGCGCCGTGTGCGGGGCGGCGTCCGCACGCCGGGCCTCATCCGCGCTGGCGACCTGGAAATTGACCTGCACGGCCATCGCGTCACCCGCGCCGGAGAGCCGCTTCGCCTCACCCGCAGCGAGTTCAACCTGCTGGCGGTGCTGGCCCAGCATCCCGGCCAGACCTTCACCCGCGCGCAGTTGCTGGACCGGCTGCACGGCATCGCCTGGGACGGCTTTGACCGCAGCATAGACGCTCACATCAAGAATCTCCGTCGCAAATTGGAAACCGACCCAACTGAGCCACGCTACGTGCTCACCGTCTACGGCGTCGGCTACAAGTTCACTCACGGCAGGTTGCTGAAGAGATCCTGCGCCAGACGGACTTTTCGGAGCAAGCGCGGGCGATTGCATTGGAAGCCATCGAGTGCCATAACAGGGAGGAACCAGGGAGGTCAAACGAGTCCATCTTGCTGAGGGGTGCTGATTTCCTCGATTTTCTGGGAGTAATCGGCATCGCACGTGAGTTCGCCAGGGGACCAAAGGACGAAGAAATGCTACGACAATGTGGTGAAGAGAAGGGAGAGCGTGAAAGGCAAATTCGTCTCACCCAGAGCGGACAGAAAACCACCTCCGCATTCCCAGCCGGAGCTCACGCGCGGTTGGTCTCCTCATTCAACTCTGTTGCGCATCGGTATCTCGCTCCACCAAGACCTGTGTGAGCGCATCACGCCGGGATGTGGCTCCCACAAATTCGTCAACCAGTATGATAGCCCCAAACCGACAACTGTCCTCACACTGCCCGCAGTAAGCGCATCGGTCATGGTAGTGGATCAGCCGGAAATTCTCGCGGTTTTTGCGCTCCAGTTCCAGCGCGAAGGCGGGGCAATCGCGCACGCACAGCCCACAGCCCGTGCACAGCGTTGGCTCGATGGTGACCTTGCCCCGGAAGTAGGGGGGCAACTCCAGCGGCCCGAAGGGGTAGTACACCGTGATCGGCCGGGTGAACAGTGTACGCCACAGTTCTGGCAGCAGGTAGACCAGTGAATGCAGGGGGGACATGCTACCCGACTCCGCTTGGGCGGGGCGATGTTTTCACTCCAGGAGCCTTAGAAACAATGGGGTAAAGGCCAGCGATACCGTGGCCATCAACTGCACCAGGATGTCCAGGGTGGGGCCGGCGGTGTCTTTGAGCGGATCGCCCACCGTGTCGCCGATAACGCTGGCCTTGTGTGCCAATGAGCCCTTGCCGCCCACCTCTCCCGCCTCGATCAGTTTCTTGGCGTTATCCCAGGCTCCGCCGGCGTTGGCCATAAGGAAGGCCAGGAAGATGCCGCACACGATGCACCCGGTTAAAAGCCCGGCCAATGCCTCCCGGCCCAGGACAAAGATAGTGATAAAGGGGACGCTGATGGCCAGCAGGCAGGGCAGTGCCAACCGGCTCAGGGCTCCCTGGGTGGCGATGTCCACACAGCGGCCATAGTCTGGCGGGCTCTCCCCTCCCATCAGGCCGTGAATCTCCCGGAACTGTCGCCGCACCTCGATGATGATCAACTGGGCTGTTTGACCCACCGATTTGATCACCATAGACGAGAAGAGCGCCGGTAGTGCCCCGCCGATCAACAACCCGGCCATCACTCTGGGTTCCCGGATATCGAGGTGCACGATGTGGGCCGCTTCGGAGTAGGCGGTGAGGAGAGAGAGGGCCGCAGCGGCGGTGGCGCTGGCGGCGAAGGCTTTGCCAATGGCGGCCGTGGTGTTGCCCACAGCGTCCAGGCGGTCGGTGATGTCTCGAATCTCCGAGGGCTGACTGCTCATCTGGGCAATCCCGCCCGCGTTGTCGGCGATGGGGCCGTAGGCGTCCAGGGACAGGTTGATCCCCAGGATGGAGAGCAGGCCTAAGCCGGAGAGGGCGATGCCGTAGAGCCCGGCGAAGTGATGGGCCGCGACTAGCCCCGCACCCAGCAAGATCATGGATAGCACAGTACTTTCCAGGCCCACGGCCAGGCCGGCGATGATGTTAGTCGCTGCCCCCGTCTCGCTGGAGACGACGATGGAACGGAGCGGCTTCCTGTAGGTGTAGTATTCGGTGTTCAGACCGATGAGCACTCCTACCACCAGACCGGACGTGGCGGCGTAAAAGGGCTCCAGGTGTCCCAGGTAGAAGCGGGAGAGGAGCAGGATGCCGAGCAGCGAGAGCGCCCCGCTGGTCAACATTCCCACCTTCAGTACAGCCTCCGGCCGGATCACGTCTTTCCGGGCCAGTGTCTTGACCACCAGGACGCCCAGCGCCGAGGCGACGATGCCCATCGCCATCAGCAACAGGGGGAAGATGATGCCTCTCTCACCCAGGTACAGGCCACCGGCGCTCTGGGCCGTTGCCCCAATGATCAGGGAGGTGATAACCGTATCGGTGTAGGACTGGTTCAGGTCGGAGCCCAGGCCAGCCACGTCGCCCACGTTGTCGCCCACCTGGTCGGCGATCACGGCGGCGTTGCGCGGGTCGTCCTCGGGAATCCCCACCTCTACCTTGCCCACCAGGTCGGCCCCCATGTCTGCCGCCTTGGTGAAGATGCCGCCCCCGATACGGATGAAGATAGCCACGAAACTGGCCCCCATCGAGTAGCCGATGATGATCGCCAGAGGGTCGGGGGTGAAAGGCAGCAGGTCGAAGAGCAGATACACCCCCGAGATGCCCAGCGCTCCCAGGCTGACCACGGCCATACCCATCACCGCCCCGCCGGATAAGGCCACGTGCAAGGCTTTGCTCAGGCCACCCCTGGCTGCAAAGGTGACGCGGCCATTGGCCCGGGTAGCGATGCTGATACCGATGAAACCGGAGAGGGTGGAACAAAGCACCCCGATGAGAAAGGCGAACGTGACGTAGACGTTCAGCACCAGCGCCAGGAAAACGGCGAAGAGCAGGGCCACCAGCCCCATCACACGATACTCCCGCCGCATGAAGGTCGTCGCCCCGACCTGGATAGCGCGGGAGATGGTGGTGATCTCCGGCGGGCCGGCATCGTTTTTCAGAGTGCTGTAGGCCAGGTAGAGGCTAAAGAGCAGCCCCAGGAGGCCGACAGTGGGGACGGTGAACACGATGACATCATTCACGTTTGCTTTACTCCTATCGGTTGGTCATTGTTCATTGTTCATTGTTCATTGTTCTATCCAACTCCGATCCAGATTATAACTAATATTTGCGCCAAGGCCAGCGGCGCCAGCACCCGCCAGCCGAGGTTCGCCAGTTGGTCAATACGCAGCCGGGCGTAGAGCACGTGCGCGACTGAGAGCGCCAGCAGGATAAGCACCGCCTTGACGGTGAAGACCAGCACGCCCGGGACGGCCAACCCGATGCTGCAGCCGCCCATGAAGACATCCACCAGCAGGAAGAGGCCGACCACGGTTTGTATGTGCAGCGTGAGGTGCCACAGCGCCAACTTGCGTCCGCTGAACTCGGTCAGCGGGCTGGCGACGATCTCCGACTTGGCCTTGGGGATGTCGAACGGCACCCGCTTCAGTTTGCCGATCAGGCCGACGATGGCCAGTAGGAATCCCAGCAGCTGTACGAACACCATCCAGATCGCCGCCGCCTGGCGATAATCGCCAGGCTGAGCCTACGAAGCCTGCTGAAGCGGGCTATTTCAGGGCGATTTATCGCCCTTTGCTCGCTTAGCCCGACGATTCATCGTCGGGCCTGAAAGCGCACAATCCCAAAGTGTAAACTGATTTGTGAACCATCCCAAAAGCACCCTTATCATTATTCTATTCACCTTTTACCTGTCATGATCGGCTGGGCAGTTGTCTAGGCTCCAATAGATTACGGGAATATCAGCCATATGAGCCCCTTTTAAGATGTTCGGCAACATAACGAGAATCGAGTCGAAAGTTGGGCCTCTCACCTTAACCCTATAAGGCATGTTAGCTCCTGAACTTACAATGTGGAAGCATAGTTCCCCTCTAGCGCTTTCCACGCAGCGCAAAGCTTCCCCTTCAGGTATAGACTTGAATGGGGCAAACCTAACCCTGAAGCCCCCGATGGGCAGCTTGTTTAACGCCTCCTCCACCATGTTTAGGCTCTGATCAATCTCTAATCTCCTAAGAAGCGTTCTGTGGTATGCGTCTCCCTCTTTAAATGCAGGCACCTCAAAGTCAAGTTCATTATAGGCTGCGTATGGTGTTGACTTTCTCACATCAAATTTTCTGCCTGAAGCTCTCAGATTGGGGCCTGTTACATCGTTTTCTAAAGCAATTTTAGAAGAGACTCTTCCCATATTTATGGTTCTCTTCCTAAAAACAGGGTTCTCCAAGAAAAATTCGTCATACATTTTCACTCTTTTCTGCATGTATGTTATAGTCTCCAGAGTTTGGCTCTTAAACTCTTCTGGCACGTCTCTGCGAACTCCTCCGGGAACGCTATAAAGCTGATATACTCGCCCCCCCGTTAATCTCTCTAGAAGGAACAGTATCTTCTCCCTGTCCCCCCACATAACTTTCTGCATGGTGTGGAAGCCTGCAGCCCCGCCGATAAACCCGAAATTAAGCAGGTGGCTTTGTATTCTAGACAATTCAGCTTGGATAACTCTGAGGTATCTAGCTCTTTCAGGAATCTCTATCCCAGCCAGTTCTTCTACCGCGTTGCTATATGCTATCTCGTAAGGTGCTCCATCTAGGACACAGATACGCGGAACTAGCATCATATTCTGCATCCAAGTTCTGTATTCTATGAGCTTTTCGATGCCTCTGTGCAGGTAACCTATCTGCGGTTCAGCTTGCGTAACGGTTTCTCCTTCAACTTTAAGTCTCAATTGAAAATTTCCTGAAGCGGGATGTTGCGGTCCGAATGGGAGCAGAAGTTCGCCTTCCTCAAGTTTTTCTCCCATAATTGTAGGCGGTTTTAGCTTCTTTGGAGCCTCAACCTCCTCTTTCTTACCCGCGTATCCGCTTTGAATGGCGTTCATCGCTGCAACTACAGCGAAGCCTATAGCTTCAGGTCTCGGAGGACATCCAGCTATCCATATATCTACGGGAAGGTGGTTGTCAATTCTCTTTATAGTATTATAGCTGTCCCAGTATGTTCCTCCAGCCATCGGGCAATTTCCAAAAACTATCACATATTTAGGTTGAGGTATCTGTCCATAAATTCTGATTATCCTCTTAAGCGTCTTAACGGTGACATACCCGGCGATAATAAATACGTCTGCATGCCTCGGGCTGTCAGCAACTAACAAACCGAACCTCTCCATGTCAAAACCGCTGCTGACCCAAGGTAGAACTTCTACGAAGCCGCATCCGGTGAAGAAGTTTATCATCCATAAACTTCTTGAGCGAGCCCAGCTTGCAACATTCTTAATCCTCGTTTTCTCAGGCATCTTCAATTCTGGGGATTGAGCCAGCTTTTCAGGAGTAAAAAGCAGATATTTTCTATCTAGAGATACCAACATCGGAAAGTTCGTCATCCTAAGGGCTTCTGTTGGACAAATCTCTGAGCATAACCCGCAGAAGCAACATTTAGCGTAGTCTATTTGCGGATGGCGAATAGCTCTCGGTCGAGAATCTTGAGAGGGAGATGGTCCTTCCCTTTCAACCATCCGTATAGCTTTATTAGGACAGATCCTGGAGCAGAGATTACAGCTCATACATCTCTTTGGGTCAAAGATATGCCGACCTCTGAACTCTTCTGCAAGAGGCATTTCAGGAGGAAAATTGTAGGTTATTGGTTTTGTGATCAGAAGCTTAATTCCAGATTTGATGGGTCCAATGATCTGCTTAATCATAGGTCTTCATTCCGAGGTGGTTTGTAAGTTTGCTTAACATATTCTCTTGAGTTAAAATCTTTCCTAAAAGGCGGAGGACCAACCCAACCCTCAAGAAGAAGCGGCTTTAACATGTCATTTCCGATGAATGTTATTCCGAAAAGTTCCCACGCTTCTCTTTCGTGCATAGCAGCGTTAGGGAACAACTCAGATAAACTTGGAATCTCGGGTTTATCGCGCGACACTTCAGTTGCGCCTTTAATGTACACGTTTTCATCCGCGTTATGTACAACAAAATACACCTCGAACGTTCCTTTCTCTATCCAATCGACTGCGCTTACAGTAAGCAATCTTCGGAATCTATTTTCCTTTAAATACTTCGCTATCTTAATGTATTCTTCCTTTGACACCTTAAGGTAGTTCACGTTCCCTTTAACACTCCGTTCAAAACGTAATCTGGTATGAAGAGCTTCCAAAATTTTGTTGGTGAATTCATGTGAAGCCATTTCTTATCGCTTTCTGTTAGCGTTTCGCATACAGGTATGTTGGGTTTACATAGTACATTCCAGTTTTATTAAGCAGTTCTCTTCTTGTACGTCACCCCAATCAGCTGGGATTTCGCCTTCCAGTAGGATGGTGGTCACATCCACATCGCTGGCCTTATAGTCTTTGGATAGTGTGATGTTGGCGTAAGACGGGACATCTTATCTAACCCCGATCCACATTGTTGTTAACATCTGCGCCAGCGCCAGCGGCGCCAGCACCCGCCAACCAAGGTTCGCCAGTTGGTCAATGCGCAACCGGGCGTAGAGCACGCTCGCGACTGAGAGCGCCAGCAGGATAAGCACCGCCTTGACGGTGAAGACCAGCACGCCCGGGACGGCCAACCCGATGCTGCAGCCGCCCAGGAAGACGTCCACCAGCAGGAAGAGGCCGACCACGGTTTGTATGTGCAGCGTGAGGTGCCACAGGGCCAACTTGCGTCCGCTGAACTCGGTCAGCGGGCCGGCGACGATCTCCGACTTGGCCTTGGGGATGTCAAAGGGCGACCGCTTCAGTTTGCCGATCAGCCCCACGATGGCCAGCAGGAAGCCCAGCGGCTGCACGAACACCATCCAGGTCGCCCCCGCCTGCTGCGCGGCGATGCGCGAGATAGACCAGGAGCCGCTGAGGATGGCCGGGCCGCTGAGCGCCATCAGGAAGGGCACCTCGTAGGAGAAGTATTGCAGCAGCGAGCGGTTGCCGCCGACGACGCTGTAGACGCCGACGGAGAGCCAGCCGGCCAGAAAACAGGCCAGCGCCGGGATGCTGAGCAAGAAGAGCACCACAATCAAATCGCCCTCGAAGGCACTGGCGGCCTGCCCGCCGACGGGGATATACAGCGCGGCGGTCAGCACTGTGGCCAGTGACACCATCGGCAGCGCCGCGCAAGCCCACTCGTGAGCCCCGGTGGGCAATATGTCCTCCTTGGCCATCAACTTGATGAAATCGGCCAGCGGCTGAAACCAGGGTGGCCCGATGCGTCCTTGCAGGCGCGCCGCCACCCGTCGGTCAATCCACTGGAAGGCCAGCGCGCAGACGAAGAGAAACCCGAAGCCGGGGAAGATAAACAGCGCGAACGAGGCAGATAACCAGTCGTTCATACCCAATTTACCAATGTATCAATCTACCGATCTGCGCAGGCGATGCACAGGTCCACGCCGGCCAGCACGGCGGGCACGTCGGCGGTGTTGACGCCCCGCAGTTGGTCGGGCAGGGTGATCAGTGTGGTCAGCGTGGGCGTGCGTATCTTGACCCGCGCTGGACTGTCACTGCCGTCGCTGCGAATGTAGTAGACCAACTCGCCGCGCGGCGCCTCGCCCCGGCTGACCACCTCGCCGGGCGGCACGCGCCGCGGCGCGCGCACCGCTAGTGGCCCTTCTGGCAGTTCGGCCAGTAGTTGCCGGCACATGTGCAGGCTTTCGATGGTCTCCAGCACGCGCACCATCGTGCGGGCCCACACGTCCCCCTCCTCGGCAGTGATGACCCGGAAGTCGAGCCAGTCGTAGGCGGCATAGGGTGCGTCGCGCCGCATGTCCACGTTCACGCCGGAGGCGCGCGCCGTCGGTCCGACCACGCAATAGCGGCGAACCTGTTCAACCGAGAGGTGCCCCACACCGCGCGTGCGGGCCTGGAAAGTGCGCTCGTGCTGGATCACGCCCAGTAAGATCTCAATTTGCTGCTCCAACTCGTCGAGCCGTGCCAGGATCGAGTCTACTTGCGCCTCGTCCACGTCAATGCGCACGCCGCCTATGACGTTGACGGCGTGAGCCACGCGCCCGCCGGAGAATTCCTCCATAATGTCCAGCACGGTCTCGCGGTCACGCCAGGCGTACATAAAAATGGTGGTGAAGCCGATGTTTTCGGCCAGCACGCCCAGCCAGAGCATGTGACTGTGGATGCGCTCCAGTTCGCCCAGCAGCGTGCGCAGATAGAGCGCCCGCAGGGGCACCTGAAGCCCCAGCAACGCCTCGACCCCCTGGCAATAGGTGGTGGTGTGGATGTGCGAGCAGATGCCGCAGATGCGCTCCACCACGTGCACGTTCTGCACGTAGTTGCGGTTCTGGCAGATGCGCTCAATGCCCCGGTGGACATAGCCGATGCGCAGGGCACTGTCCACGATCCGCTCCCCCTCGACGGTGAGCAAGAATGAGAGCGGCTCCTTGAGCGCCGGGTGCTGCGGGCCGATGGGGATGGTTATTCTGGTCATTGGGTCTCTTCCTCTCCGCCCCCCCTCAGTCCCCCCCAATTCTGGGGGGGAGGTTTCTGCTCCCCTCCCCCAGAGCCTGTCCTGAGCGAAGCCGAAGGGTTGGGGGAGGGGCCGGGGGTGGGGGCTGTGGGCCGCTGGCGCAGCGGAGCCTCGCCGTTCCAATCGTCCGGCAGCAGTAGCGGGCGCGGGTCGGGGAGACCGTCGAAGGTGACGCCCAACATCTCGCTCACCTCGCGCTCGTAGAAGGCGGCGCCGGGGATCAGGTCGGTCAGCGTGGCGATGTGCGGCTTCTCTCGCGGCAGCGACGTGCGCAGCGTGAGACCGCCGCCGTCCCAGAAGTGGTAGAGCAACTCGATCGCGCTGCCGGTGTCCTGCCCGGTGATGGTCGAAAGGTGGCGCAGGTCGAAGCGCTTGATTAGCAGCCTCACAGCCGGGTGGATGCAGTCCGCCGGCAGCGCGATAAAGGTCTCGCCTATTGGCACCGCCTGTGCCTCAACCGTCTCGGCCGGGAAAGTCTCCCGCAGTGCCTGCAAAATCGCTTCCACAAGCATCGCGCTCTCCAACCGTTCATTGTTCATTGTCTCATTATTCATTGTTCATTGTCTCATTATTCATTGTCTCATTATTCATTATTCATTGTTTCATTGTTCATTGTCTCATTATTCATTGTTTCATTGTTCCTAGCAGCCGCACCAGCCCGTCAATCATGGCCTCTGGCCGGCAGGGGCAGCCCGGTATGTAAATGTCCACCGGCAACACCTGGTCAATGCCGCCCAATACGTTGTAGCCGTCGCGGAAGATGCCGCCGGAGCAACTGCAACTGCCCACCGCGACCACCCACCTGGGGGCGGGCATCTGCTCATAGATGCGGCGTAGCCTGTCTCGCGATTGGCGCGTCACCGGGCCGGTGCAGAGTAAAATATCGGCATGGCGCGGTGAGGCCTCCTTCAGGATGCCCAGCCGCTCAACGTCGTAACGCGGCGTGAGCAGGTCCAGGATCTCGATGTCGCAGCCATTGCAGCCGCCGCTGTTGAAGTGCAGTATCCAGGGCGACTTGCGTCTTGCCCAACGAACCAAACTATCCAGCATATCTCTTGCCATTCCTTGCTATTGTATGGTATAATCTCAATATGAGAGCGAAAGGCGTAGGAATGTCGCCGTCTGAATCCACATTATACTTGAATCGGATGGCCTGATGCGGAGGTGAGAAAATGTGTGATAACGCACTTCCCAAGCCCCCTCCAAAGGAGTACTGGGATGATGTCAAATGGGCTGAGGAGCATTACGCCGAGTTGACACGCCAGTATCCCAATAAATGGGTGGCTGTTGTAGACCAGAGGGTCGTTTCTGCCGGGAGGAACCTGAGACAGGTGCTCGATGAGGCGAAAGCCTGCACAGACCGCCCGGAGTTTCCACACCTCTTCATTGAGCGAGGCGTCCATGTCTACCAATGCTAGCGCTGGACACATCAACCTCAGTCTCTACGAGATTCTTGACCCAGAGCTCCTTGATGAAGGGATTCGCCTCCGCCTTATCAGGTTGATTTGCTACCTCAGGTTCGCTACCTCTGAGGGCTGGTCGGGAGTGGAAAGGGCGATCGTTGACACTGGAGCACCAGTAGCAGTGATCCCCTGGTCTATAGGGAACCGTATTGCTGTTCGTCCCCTCTCCACCAGGGTGATGGAAATCCACGGCATCTCTGCTGATGACCAGGAACAGCCCTTCGTTCCAGCACGGTTAGCCGAGGTGACGTGCGTTCTCCTTGACCAGACTCGTGTCTCTCCCTCGCTTAGACTCAAGGCTTACTTGATGCCTGACGATGCGACCCCTCTGGTGTTAGGTTTCGAAGATTTGCTGACAAGTTACGAACTCCTCTGTAACTATGTCCGCAATGAAACCTTCCTCAGTCTGCCGCTTCCTCGATCCCCTGATTGACCTCTTTACCCCGTTCATTGTTCATTGTTTCATTGTTCATTGTTTCATTGTTCATTGTTCATTTACATCTCTCCCTTCGTCAACACAAAGACACTGATGGCGATGCCCACCAGGTAGGCCACCGCGATGCGGTGCGATATGCCTCCCGGCGGCAGCGTCGAGACGACCAGCGTCGCCAGGTGTAACACGGCGAAGAGTAACGCCAGCCGGAAGAAGGCGTGGTAGGCCAGTTGCGCCTGCGGCGGGAGCAGGTCTTCACCGCAGGCGTAGGGCTGATGCTTGCCGGGATGCTCCTCGCCCGGCGCGGCCAGCGCCCCGCCCAGCCGGTAGAGGCCGTAGGCCAGCGCCAGGAAGATGCACAGCGCGATCGGGGGGCTTAGCAATATGCTCTCAATCATTCCTCATCTCACATCGTTCTAAACACCCGGCCCGGAGGTGCTCTCCGGGCCGCTCTCCTGTACTGGTGGAGTGGGAGATTCCCGTTTACGCCCGATGGCGGAGTAGTGCAGGAAAGAGTTGCGCCCCCTATACAAAAATGAAGTCGGGATAGAACGACTCGCCCTCGCTTGCTTCAAAGAAGCATAAGCCCCTGCCTCGCGTCAGGTTCCGCAGCAGGAACACCTCTTTGCCTGCAAATCGCTCGTCGTTCCCGTGCAGATAGTTTCGCAAGTCGGCGATGAACCGCGCTCGTCGGGTACCAGCAGCGGTTGATACAGGTGGCGGGCGCAGTGGTTGTTCGGGCCGAAGGTGTCCACCTGCACGCTCGGGCCGCCGCCGCGCTTGGTCTCCGAAGGTGTGGTAGAAGTAACTGTGCCCGTCCTCGGCGTACCCCTGCTGGACGTTATGTAGTTGTCCCCGCAACCCCTTGAAGTCGTCAAGTCCGAACAAGCGGCAGAAGAAGCGGTTCAGGATGAGCCGCTGTTGCAGCGGGGGCAACGTTTTTGTTCCGAACCGATAGGTTTTACGACTTATCGCCATGCTCTGCACCGGACGTTTTCAGGATGTGCTCTACCTGTTGCTTCAGGGGCGCAAGGTCATCTCGAGTAATCTCCCAAACGATTTGTAGGTTCACATCAAAGTAGGCATGAACGATCCTGTTTCTCAAGCCGACGATCTGCCTCCAGGGCACTTCTGGGTGTCTCTGGCAAAGCCCATTGGATAGGTTGCGACTGGCTTCGCCAATGATCTCTAGTTGGTGCACAACACCGTCCTGCAGAAGCCTTCGTTGCAGAAACTGTTCGGCGGATACTCCCTCGAGATAGCCCTCTATTTGCTCAATGGCATCCAGGATGTGCCGCAGGTAAACCGTGTCATCCTTCTTCATATAACACCACCAGTTCTTTTTCCACATAAGGACGGATATAAGGGCTTAGTGCACTTTCGCTGACCAGGTCTACCTCGCGTCCCAGGATATGGCTCAGCTCTTGCTCCAGGCCGAACCATTTCAGTCCGATGGGGGGACGTTCGTCGGGCGGCTTGAGTTCCACCAAAATGTCAACGTCGCTTTCCGACGTATCTTCCCCTCTGACCACCGAGCCGAACAGGGCGACCCGCTTGACCCCCCAGGGCAGGAGCAAAGGTAGTATCTTTTCTCGTAGCTCCTCAAATCTGTCCATTGAACATCCTCCGTTTGAACTCCGGCGCAATCGCCTCCGCTCCCTCGACGAAGCAGAGGCCGTTCACCAGCAACCGGTCGGGCTGAACGCCTGCGCCCAGCAGCGAGGCCATCACGTTCTTGTTGTCGCCCCAGATGAGCCGGTTGGTCCAGCCCTGTAGGTCGGAATGACATTCCGACCTACCTTCCCACAGGTCAATGCGCTCCACCGTCTGGAAGGGCAGGCTGACGGTCTTGACTTTGCTCTCCTTGCCTCGCCAGCGCAGTTCCACATCGGGCTCGAATAGGTCTGGCATTATGGGTTCTCCTTCAGGTTTCCGGGTTGAGTTTGCGACAAAGTTCCGTTGGGTCTGCACCAAAGGCAAAGGCCGGTTGCTTTTGGTCACGAGGCCCAGGGGCTTTAATGAGCAAGCATCTGAGACGAAAGTCTCACACACGCTTCTGAATTGGCGGCGGGGTGGGCGACCGCCCCGCCGACCATAACTAGGTTGGCCTCAGAAAGCCATCCCCTGGGATCAACTTACCTATGGGCAGACAAACAGCGCAGTTAAGCTGGTGGGAAGATCCGAAATGGCTGATTTGCGACTTCCCAAGCCTTCAAGGATTGAAAAAGCTCCGTTCTGAAGAAGAAGACAGCTTCGTACGCGACTCGCAAGAACTTCTCGAGCAGTTCGGGCTTAACTTCACTGGCTTGATTTGAGCCCAAGGTTCTGCGAAGCCCAAGTGACAGAATACACACTAAGTCGTGCCCGCAGCAAATATCCCAAGGATCGTGAGTGGCGGACGCCACTTGATCAATTGCGTCCTTTAACTCTTCCTCAGCTAAATCGTGCCTGCCAGATTTGTTTTTCACTGTCCTAATCATACTGACAACGTCTACAGCCAGTGATGCTTGATCAATGAATCTACTAAAAGCGATGTCTTCAAATGTCAGAGATAAACTCTGGCGATCGGAAATCCAACTTAGGTAGCCAAACGGCCGTCCACTATCAAGCAATACCTGGCGAACGCTTGAGCCTCGATTCTGGGTAAACTTGTCCAGTTTATTAGTAGAGCTAAATTCAGCAAGTAGTTTCTCTAATGCGGGAGAGCTTAGCATCATTGCTTCTAGATCGTGTGCATCAGTGATGAAAAGACTCGGGCTTGTAGGCTCCTCACCTTCAAGCCGCCAAAAGTCAGCGTCTACTATGGTTAGAACACCATTGAAGTCGTCGTTTTCTAGGATCTCAAGAGCACGCAGAGCATTCTCCTTGCCATGTGCGGGAATGATTTGGCATGATCCTGGGTCAATGAAGCGCCCGTACACTCGTAGGTCAGTTATCTCGCCCTCAACAATCAAGAAACAGCCTGCATACTGACTACGAGTCATACGAATTTCGTTGACAACCTCGTATGCCGTGATGAAATCCTTCATGAAATCGCTGGACCCTTCAATTCAACCGTCAAATCCCAACGATCATGAATAATCTGGGGGGAATGTGTAGCGATGAGAACATCTAGTGAGGCCAGTTTTGCTATTCCCTGCAAATCCCGGAGGAACTGCTTTTGCCATGCTACATGCAGTGACAGCTCAGGTTCATCAACAAGAATGAGGGAGTTGGGACTGGCCTTAAACAGAAGCTGATACAGGAGAACTAACTCCTGCTGCTCGCCGGAAGACAATGCAGTAACAGGCAAGAGCTTCCCGTCTGAGGTAGTGAACAAAAAGCCGTCTTGCTTTGAGATAGCCATCTGTTTATACAAGAATCGATCATTAATGATTTGCTTGAAGAGCTCGATCTTATTGGCTATTTCATCGAAAACACTCAGTTTTCTCCCTACGTCCTGCACGTAAACTTCGAGAACACCCTTTGTGCTACTTGACAATTCGCTAGGAGGCAAGAAAGCTATCTCCTCCTCTCTATCCAAAAGGCCGACCTCTTCGAGTCTGGAGCGCCGCTCCTCTAGTTCACTCAGTTTGCGTCGCAACTCATCTTCGGTGAGCTCTGAACGCCCCATTTGCTCGACTAGGCGGACTGGAAAGGTTCTATCAAGTGATTGAGACAAAGCGGCTGATTCGGCCAGTATTCCTTGGATGGTTTCTGCCAATTCTTTGGAGAATTCTTCGACTGCCGGTATCATCATCTGAGGACGTCTTCTGCGTTGGTCGGCTACTCGAATAATCTGCAATCTTTGTGCCTCTATCAAGCGAATGTCAATGGATTCTTGAACTTCAGTCCACCAGTCAGGCTGTCTACTAACACGCTCAAAAGGCGGGAAATGACTAAAGCGATCTAAGACGGCCTCCAGCGATAATGTTTCGCCTGTTGAGTGATCTATCCAGCTCCTGGGACCTACCCGGTCTAGCTCGGGTATTATTGTCGCTATCGCTGCCAAGGGAATATCGATCTCGTCGGGGATAGTGTCTAGGGCAAAGGACTCGGGTTCTATCGCATTTGGTCTGAGAAGGTTGATCACGACTGTTGGAGGACGTTCTCGTCTCCTACTGCGTCTCCTATCTACGTCACCTTCGACTTCCAGAAGGGTCGGCTGTGTGGGTGTGGGTCCACTTCTTGCCTTGTCTGCCCACACAACACCACCATCATCGAATCTGATTTGAAATCTCTGGTAAGGAATGTTGCGCAATTCTGAGTAACGGCTGTTGAACAGCCCGTCAAGCATTTTGAGTAGGATGGTCTTCCCAAAACCGTTGGGACCGTGAATGATCGTTACACGCTTGTCAATGTTCAGTGGGATCGTGTGATTGAATACCCCGAAAAGATCGGTAACTGATATTTCGATGATTCGCATATTACTTTCCTCCACTGGATACGAACAGAGAGTGCTAGAGAAGGATTGAGCGCACCTTATATCTTGCCGCAATTGCTACTTCTTGGCCAGTCAGCGGCTGTGAGATACGATTTCCCATACCAATGGGCTAACCTAACCATTGACTATACGGACGTTTTTCTGCCTAATTGCTTATACGGAAACGACGGCCCGTCCCAATTATATGTTAGTATGTTACTAGCAAGCTCCGAGGGACGCCTCGGACTTGCGGCCGGGCGCGACTTGGGGCATACTTACCGCTGTTGAGGAACGGGGACGTATGCTCCGGGTGCGCTACGTCAGGGCCAGTCGGGTTGGGTATGGGAAGCCGCAAGGCCAGCCCGTAATTATGTTTGACTGCCCGTTCGACTCCACTCAACTGGGAAGACGTTCAACGTCAAGCCCGTATCTGTGTGTGAAGTAGCGACCCTAAAAAGGACGCGCCCGGCCTCGCTGGTCAGGAAGACCTGCCAACTTGAAAGGAGTATACCAGAATGTCGCAAGAAAAGCCAGTCCCTGCGGCCACGCTCAGGGCAGGCCCTACCCGTTTCATCGGCCTCGACGTGCACAAGCATTACTTGATTGCCATCGGGGTGGACGCTGAACTCAACCAGGTGTTGGATACACAGCGAGTGGAGTTGAGATACCTGGAGAGGTGGATGCACAAGACCCTCACGCCCCAGGATGCGGTGGTTTTGGAGATGACCACCAACGCCTTCCAACTGCACGATGACCTGCTGCCATACGTCCACTCGGTCACGCTCGTGCATCCGTCTCACGTCGCGCTGATCACCCGCGCCCAGGTGATGACGGATAAGATCGCAGCCTCGATCTTGGCTCGCTTGCACGCTGTCGGCTTGTTGCCCCCTGTTTGGGTACCACCGCTAGAGATTCGCGACCGGCGTGCTCTCGTCACCCACCGCGCCAAAATGGTGCGGCTCTCCACCCAGGCCAAGAATCGGTTGCACGCCGTGCTCCACCGCCGCCACCTGCTTCCCCCTGAAGGCGACCTGTTCGCATCCGGTAAGCAGGAATGGTGGCTCAACTTGAACCTCACTCCCATCCAGCACGTGCGCATCCAGAGCGACCTCGATACCCTGACCTTCGCCCAGTCCCAGATCGCATTGCTCGAAGAGACGCTGGCCGTGCTGGCCGCCCAGGATGAGCGCGTGCTACTGCTGATCCAGTTGCCGGGCATTGGTCTGATCACGGCGATGACCCTACTGGCCGCCATTGGCGACATCTCCCGCTTTCCCACTGCCAAGCAATTGGTGGGCTACTCTGGTATAGGTAGCCGCGTCCACGACAGCGGCCAGTCCCGCCGCACCGGGCGCATGACCAAGGCGGGCCGCCGCGACGTCCGTGCTGCCATGATCGAATCTGCCCACACCGCCAGCCGGACCCATCCTCACTGGAAAGCTGAACTGGCACGCCTCGAACCGCGCATCGGGCACAACAAGGCGATCGTGGCCATCGCCCGCAAACTCCTGGTCGCCGTCTGGCACGTGCTGACCGAAGGCTGCGCCGACCGCTTCGCCGAGCCTGACGGTGTTGCCCGCAAACTGTTGAAGCACGCCTACCGCCTGGGCAAGGCTAACCGTCCCGATGGCCAGACCGCTGCCGAGTACGTCCGCCAGCAACCCGACCGCCTGGGCCTCGGCGCTGATCTGACGGCCATCCAGCAAGGAGCCAAGACATTCGTGCTGCCACCGTCACGCTTGACCCCAGCGGGCAACTGAGCGTCGGTTGCACTTGACATACGCGCCGTCTCACGGTAAACTACGGACACCCCAAGCCGAGAGACGGGCGTGAGTGCTTCCCCACTCCGCTCGTCTTTCAACTGTAGGGGATGCCCCCCGGCGCGTGACATTCCTATACCTCAACTGACCCTCGCAAAAAAACGGACTGCGAGCGGTCATCTCAATACGCCTGTGGCCCGATATTCCCCTCGACTGAAGGGGCTGCCCTGAAGCCTGCCCTGAGCTTGTCGAAGGGCTTGTCGAAGGGTCGTTCGAGATCCGACTTGACAAACTACTACATCTGTACCCGACTGCCGCCCTCGCACAAACGAACGCCGCCCGCCGCCCCACTTTCTCCACCTCGACCGGCATCGGTGGGCGAAAAGCACAGCACTGAACCCCGTGTCAAAAAGAGCGAAATCCCTTTCGGGGCTGGATACCAGCCCGTGGGGCTTCGCTCCTTTGCCCACCCAGTGCAGCCTGGGGCAGCCCTTGGCCTCGGCGATTTGAACGGTTTGCTTTTGGGTCATACGTTCCCTCTCAGTTCTCATCCCTTCGGCAACTCAGGACAGGTCTTCACGGAGCGCCTCTTGCAGATAGCGGGCGATGCGGTCCTCGTTGGCCGTCAGGCTGGAAAATTGCTTATCGCAAACGTCACTAAATCTGGCCAGGACCTTCCGGTTGATCTCTTCCTGATTCTCAAAGACGCTAACAGAACCGAATGGAATCTCCCAGCGCTCAAATTGGAGCAAAGTAATCGTGGCGTCACGCGTCTTGTTATCGTTGGGCAAGGCGTAGACAAAGACGGGGCGTGGCCTGCCGTTGATCCGGCAGTCCACCACGTATTTGCCTTCAGGATCACGTCGGGGGTGGTGCCAATCAAATTGCCGCCGCGTTTCTGGCACGTGCTCCTCCACGAAGGCGCGAAAGTCCTCCATAAACGTAGATTTCACCCGTTCACGCGAGAGATAGGTCACGTCGGTGATTTTAAGCAGCGCCTGGATAAAGTCGAAAAGCGTGTCCCCATAACGCTCATCCCGAACTGCCAGCATCAGTTCCCCCTCGCGATCCTCCACCGCGAAGGCGCTCAGGGCGTTGGCGATAATCTGCTGCCGTGTGCCCCGGTGTAGGCTTTTCTCGTCGAGGTCATACGTCAAGTGCATGTACGTGTGCCCCTCATCTGATAGGATCCACTGTCCCGCCTCGCGTTTAAGGGCGATGGCCAGGTGGTCGCCGTCATCGAAGCGGAACGGCGTAAAAACGCGATAACGCCCAACTCCCTCTGGCTCCAGACGTATCTGAGCACAGACCTTTCTACGGAAATCTTGCTCGATCATTTCAATTGCCATGGTTAAATACCTCACTAAAGAACGTTAATGATGGCTGTGGATTCGGCGGGAACTCGAACCCACAGTTGGCTAACATGCATTCAAGTGCATCATGGAAATCGGCGTAACGGTCAGTCGGCTCAGCGTAGGCGTCTTCACGCAACCCGGCATCCTGATACCGCCTGGTCGCCTGGTGAATGTGAAAGTCGTAGAATTTATCCCCTTCCAGTTTGTTCGTATGCTCGTGGCTCTTGCCATTATAACGACGTAAGCGAAAGATAATGTTTGTCTGGGGAACACAGTAGGCAAGGATGACCGAGAAGTCAAGAGGATTCCTCATGCTCTGCCGCAAGATCAGGCGAAAAGGCGACCTATAGACTCCTTCAAAATCAAGTTCCGCTTCTTTGTGACCGCGCTTTGGCTTCAGCCGAAGGCGCAGATGGTAGTTTGGCGGCAATGGCTTGGGTTCGTTTATGAGGCGTTGAATCTCATCGTCGCTCAGTAAAACGGGCATGCTCGAGTCTCCTTCGGGTCAAGACGCGCATTCCAAATCACCACGTTGCGCAGGGGCTGGCGTTCGTAGTACACAGTATAGCACAACAGCGCCGGGAGGCAAGACCCCCGCCGCTGCGGATGGGAGAGTTGGTAGATTGGCACATTAGCGTGATGCGCTCGCCGCCAGCAAGTAGACGCCCACATCCGCCGTCCAGTCCAGCCAGGGCCCCGGGTAGAGGCCGATGGCCAGCACCAGCGCCCCCAGCGCGACGATGGGCACCGCCATCCAGGGCGAAACTCGAATCCGCCCCCCCTCAGTCCCCCCCAACTCTGGGGGGGAAGCCGTCCTCCCTCTCCCCTCCCCTGGGGTTGGGGGAGGGGCCGGGGGTGGGGGCTGTCTCCCCTCCCGCCCCCTCTCTTTCCCCCCCATTGGGGGGGATGAAGGGGGGGCAAACAGCGTGCCGATGAGCGGCAGGTAGTAGCCCAGCGCGAGCAGGCTGTTCAGCAAAAAGGCCGCCAGCCCCACGTAGCCCAGTGCGTCCGACGAGCGCAGGATGCCCATTAAAATGAACCACTTGGCGGTGAATCCGGCCAGCGGCGGCACGCCGGCCAATCCCGCCAGCGCGACGCTGAAGGCCACCGCCACCAGCGGCATCCGCGCAGCCGTCCCGCGCAGGTCCGCGATCAGAGTGGCGTCACAGTAAAAGTGACAGACCCCCTGGCACAGGAAGGCCAGCCCCTTCATCACGGCGTGGGCTAGTAGCAGGAAAAAGCCGGCCTGGATGGCCCCCGGCACGCCGTAGCGCAACCCGACCCCGATGCTCAACATGATATACCCCATCTGGGCAATCGTCGAGTAGGCCAGGAGCCGTTTGGTGTTGGTCTGCACCAGCGCCAGCCCGTTGCCCAGCGTCATGTTGAGCAGCGAGAGCACAATTAGCAGCGCCCCCAGGTCGCGCGCGGGAAAGCCCAATCCCAGGCTGACCTTGAGCAGCGCGTAAAAGGCGCTCTGGATGATGATGCCGGAGAGCATGGCGCTGATGCTGCTGGGCGCCCGTCCGTGGGCGTCGGGCAGCCAGGTGTGAAGGGGGACGATGGCACTCTTGATGCCCAGGCCCACCAGAAAGCAGGCTACCCCGGCGCGGGTCCACGCCCCCCCCCCCTTCATCCCCCCCATTGGGGGGGAAAGAGGGGGGGACAGTGCCAACGTCCCCATCTCTCGATAGACGAATGAGATGCCCAGCAGGATGATGACCGTGCCCACGCTGCCCATCACCAGGTACTTGAAGCCGGCCTCAATGGCTGTGTCGAGGCGGCGGCGAAAGGCGACCAGTACGTAGGCGGCGACGCTCATCAATTCGCAGAACATGTAGAGGTTGAACAGATCGGCCGCCATTACCATGCCCACCAGGCCGGTCATCAGCAACAGCAGCAGCGGGTAGTAGGTCTCGTAGCGATGGTCGAGCGCCAGGTAACGGCCGGAGTAGAGCGTCACCAGCAGTCCCAGGCCCAGCGCTACGCCTGCCACTACCAACGCGCCCGGGTCGGCGCGCAGGAAGGCCCCACCCGGCCCAAAGTGGCCCCACGCCGGCAGATGCTCCACGCCTGTCGTGATCTGCAAGGGTACCAGCGCCACCAACGCCGCCGCAAAGACCAGCGCCGTGAGCAACGCCAGCAGGTCGTTGCGGCTGGTCAACAGGCGCGCCACCAGGTAGACGGCGAACGCGCCAGCGGCCAGGCAGGCCAGCGGCAGCACCACCCACACGTCGCCCCTCACCAGCCCCCTCCCGTCACGACCAGGACGCCGCGCGTCACCCAGTCGTAGAGCGGCGCCGGGTAGAGCCCGACCGCCAGCGCCAGAAACGCCAACAGAGCGAACGGCACACGCATCGCCAGCGGCGGCACGCCGACCTCCAGCCCCTCCGGCCGGGGATCGAGGAAGATGCGGCGGATGAACCAGAGGGCATAGGCGGCCGTGAGGGCCGGGGCCAGCACGGCCAGGATGGCCACCACCGTGTGGGGGGTCTGGAAACCACCGGCGAAGATCTGCCACTCGCTGTGAAAGGCGCAGAAGGGGGGCGACCCAGTGATGGCTAGCGCGCCGACCCCGCTGCCTATCGCGGTCAGGGGCAAGGCGTGGCGCAGGCCGCCCAGGTCGGAGATGCGCCGCCGTCCGGTCCCGCGCATCACCAGCCCCACCCCCATAAAGAGCAGCGCCTTGACGATGCCCTGGTTGACCATGTGCATCGCCGCGCCGGCCAGCCCTGGCTGGCTCAACGTCCCCAGCCCGAACAGGGCATAGCCCATCTGGCTGACGCTGGAGTAGGCGATGATGCGCTTGATATCCTCCTCGGCCAGCGCCATCAGCGCGCCGTAGAACTGGGAGACCACCCCGGCGATCATCAACGGCAGCGAGAAGCCAGCCAAGAGCGACGGGTCGAAGATGCTCAGCGGGAAGCGCAGTATCCCGTAAACCCCCATGCTCAGCATCGCCGCCGCCAGCATCACCGTCACCGGCATGGGGGCGACGGAGTGGGCGTCGGGCAGCCAGGTGTGCAGCGGGAAGACCGCCATCTTGACGCCGAAGCCGACGACGAAGAGCGTCACCAGTGCCGTTGCCCAGCGCGGGTCGAGCACCGGCGGCGCGGCGCGCAACTGCGTCAGGCTGGAGGTGCCGGTGAGGACGTAGAGCGCGATCAGCCCGATCAGCACCAGCAGCGAGCCGACCTGGGTGAAAATGAAGTACTTCAGCGCCACCCGCCCCGCCTGGTCCCCCTCGCCCCAGACGGCAATCAGCGCACAGGAGGCCACCAGCATCAGTTCCCAGAAGACGAAGAACAGGAACAGATCATCGGCCAGCACCGTGCCGGCCATGCCCCCCATGAAGAACAGCAGGAGCGCGTAGAAGGCCGGCAGCCGGGCGTCCACGTGGAGGTAGCCCCAGCCGTAGATGGCCGCCAGCAAACTGACGGCAACGACGTTGAGCAAGAAGGGAAAGGCCAGCCAGTCCAGCCGCAGCGCGAATTGGACCCCGGCCGTCGGGATCCAGGCGACGGCCAGTGCGGGCGTCTCGCCCCGTCGCAGGGCCACGAGTAACCCGACGACACAGGCCAGTGCCAGCGCGACCACGGCCGCCGCGACCTTTCCGGCGTGCTTGGTCTGGCGTCCCCGACACAGCGGCAGCAGGGCACCGGCCACCAGGGGCAGGAGCAGGGTAGTCAGTAGCAGCGCAGAGGTCATCGTCACACTCCTTGGGGCGGACGCTAGGCCACGCCCCTACGCACTTCACAACGGGTACAGCAGTAGCAGAACGATCAACGCCAGGGCCAGGCTGATGGCGCCCCACAGCAGGTTGCGCCGCAGCCGGCCGGTGTGAAGCCGCCGCAGGGCCTCCCCCAGCCGCCGGGCACTTTGCACAGCCAGGCGGTTGAACCGCTCCAGCCCGCCGAGTTCGACGGTGCGGCGCACCCCGCGCCCCAGGGCTGGCACACCCTGGGCGACCAGGCGGTTGAACCGCTCCAGCAGGCCGCGTTCGACGGTGCGGCGCACCCCGCGCCCCAGGGCTGGCACACCCTGGGCGACCAGGCGGTTGAACCGCTCCAGCAGGCCGCGTTCGACGGTGCGGCGCAGGCCGCCCGCCAGTCCAAACAGTGCACCTTCCAGCGTGACGCGCCCCGTCAATTGACTCACGGTGCGTCCCAGATTGTCCAGCCGTTCGAGCCAGGGGCGGAACGGGGGCCAGCGGACGAGCAGCCCATAGCCCAGCGCCAGCAGCAAAGTGCCGATCAGCGCCGGATGGGTAAACAGGTAACGCAATAACTGGGGAAGAGTCGGAGCGGGGGGGAGCGCAAGGCGCATCGTGGGGGCCAGGAACTGCACCAGGGGATCAAAGGCCAGCCAGCCGGCCAGCATTGCCGACGCGAGGAGGGCAATCGCTGCCAGGCGGGGCCAGGCTATGGTCGTGGCCGGCGGCGACAGGTCATCGTGGTAGAGATGGAATAGACGCCGGCAGGCGCGCACCGCCCAGACGGCCGTGAGCGCCACGACTGCCTCGGCGACGACCAGCGCCGGGTTGCCCCCCGCCTGTCGCGCCCACCACACCGTCACCAGCGTGAGCCCCACCAGTGTCAGCCCGCCCAGCCCAAAGGCCACGACCAGCGGCACGAGCCGGCCGCGGCCCGTCGCCTCCGCCGCGCCGGCCCCCAGGAAGAGCAGCAGCCGGACGGGCGTCTGGCCCAGCAGGCACATCAGCATGGCTTCTGGCGCATCGGCGGCGGCGAGCGAGAGCGCCAGCCCGCCCTGCGCCACGACGACGTAGAGTAGCGCGCGCTTGAGATCCTGGCGTGTCAACGCCAATCCCATCGCCAGCAGCGCCACCGCCGCCCCCAGCCAGAGCACCGTCTGGCGCAGCGCACCGGCCCCCATCAACAGTGGCGCCACCCGGTAGAGCAGGTAGCCGCCCAGGTTGGGGATGATGGTCGCGTAGACCAGCGCCAGGACCGGCCAGGAGAGGCGCGTTCCCTGGGCCAACCACGTGTGGAACGGGATACTGCCCGTCTTGACCCACACCGCCAGCAGGGAGCCGGCCGCGATGGGGAGAAGCACCGCCGGGGGCAGCGCGGCCCCACATTCCAGCGCTGTGTTGATGGCGAACGTGCCGCTGTGGCGTAGAAGCAGCAAGATGGCGGCCAGCAGTCCCGCGTCGCCCAGGCGCAGCACCAGGTAGCCACTCCAGGCCCGGCGCGGCCCCTCCGGGGCGGGTCGTTCGGCGACGAGCAGCAACACCGCGCAGAGCGCCGTCAACTCCAGCGCCACGTAGCGCGCCAGGAAGTGATCGAACGCGAAGGCCGCCGTACCGCTGCTGGTGGCAAAGAGGCCCAGTGCCGTTGCCACGGGAGAGAGCGTCTCATCGAGCGCGGCGTAGAGCAGGCATAGCAGCGCGCTCCAGGCGGTGAGCAGTGTCAGGTAGATGCCCGTCGCACCGGCGTAGAACCCCATTGAGCCGATGCCGGGAATCCAGTCGAACGTCACCAGCGTTCCCTGCCCAATCAGGGATAAAAGCCACGACGCAGCCAACGCCCCCAGCAGTGCCCCGCCCAGCGCCACCGCGCGGGCCAGGCGCGGCCGGCGATACAGCGCCAACACCGCGCCAGCGGTCAGCAGCGGCAGCCCCACGACACCCACGATCAGTCCACTCATCACGTCAACCCCGCAGCCGGTCCAGGCGGTCAATGTCCCCTGAGGGGTAGTGGCGGAAGACGTTCACGATCAAGGCCAGCGCAATGGCGATCACGATTGTCTCGACCACCAGCGCCGAAATGACCATCGTCTCGGCAAAGCGCACGTCCCCGCACACGTGGCCAGCGTGTAGCAGGCTCAACGTGACGCCCTGGAGCATGATCTTGAGGCCGAACACCTGCTTGATCACGTTGCGCCGCGTGAGCAGGCAGAACAGCCCAATCAGGAACAGTGCGATGACCAGCGCGACGGCGAGTGGGTCCAGCCAGACCATTTCTGCGCTCATTCGTTCTCCTCTTTGTCCCTGGGCAACAGCGCGGCGATGCCCAGCGCACCGGCGAAGATCAGTCCCACCTGTGCTACCAGGTCGAGGCTGCGACTCTCCCAGAACCACTGCCGGAACGGGGCTATCTGGGCGTCGTCGGGTGGGGCCAGGAATTGCTGCCCGATCAGCAGGCCGGCGATCAGCAGCACAACAACAGCGCCAGCCCAGGCGATGTGTTCACGGTTCACGGCGTTGCTCTCCCTCCGAGGCCGGTGACCGCATTGATTCGGTCAGGCTGATGGCAACGATAAACAGAACGCTGATCAACCCGGCCCCCACGCTCAGTTCAAAGCCGCCCGCGTAAGGCGCGTCGAGCAGGAAGAACAAAGTCGCCAGGGCCGCGCTGCCCACTCCCAGCGCGACGGCGGCGCGCAGCAGATTCTCAGACAACACAGCCGTGATGGCGCCGGCGAGGATGACTGCCGCCAGCGCGACGTACGCGAAGGTTATCATTGAGGCCTCCTCTCCGCCAGTCCGGTCGGCTTGCCGAGCAGCCAGGCAATCCCCACTCCGACGGCGAAAGTCAGCAGGCCGACGAGGGACGATATGGAAACGTCCAGCTCTGCCGGCCATAGGCCGACAAATGAACCGCAAATTAACCCCAGGATGGCGTAGAAGGTCACGGCCGGCTGCCGCTTCAGGGCCAGATCAATCAGCCTGGAGCAAACCAGAATTCCCACCACGGCCCCAACCGCCACCGCGACGATCACCCCCCAATGAACGGGAGGTTGCGTCAGGGAAGCGGCGGCCTGCATAATTGGCTCATACGCCCCCGCCAGGAGAAAGATATACGAACCGCTCACGCCCGGCGTCACCATCGCGCCCCCGCCAAAAAAGCCGACCACGCCGAAGAAGAAGAGGGCCAGCAGAGAAGTGGCGCCGGCAGAGAAGTGTCCCCCGATCCCGCGCCGCTCTCCCACCGCCAGGAGGACCACCAGCCCCAACCCCAGGACAAACGCCACCACCCTGGGCCTGGAAGGTCTCATGTCGTGATGCCTCCTGAGCACGGTCGGAATGGAGCCGAGAATGAGGCCGATGAAGAAGAACTGTGTCGGCACTGCGTACCGTTCCAGCAAAAAGGTGATCAGATTGGCAAAGGCCAGGATAGCACCGGCGGCTCCGATCACCAGAGGCAGCAAGAACAAAAAGTAATCTTTCCTCTGGCTCTTGTTGGTCAGGAAATTGCCGGCCGCCTCTATCAGTTGGTCGTAGATGCCGAGCAATACCAGGAAGGTGCCCGCGCTGACGCCAGGGATCACGTTGGATACCCCAACGACCATGCCTTTCAAAAGCAGGTTGATGAAGTTCATTGTACGCTTCTTGTGTTGTATGTCAAGTCAAGGTCAAAGTTAAGGCTTCGGAAACCTGCCGTCGAAGATTTTGAGGGCGAAATCAGCCTGAAGCTGCGTTAAAAGTCGTTGGATAGAGCACCTTTGAGACTTCCGAAGTCTGGCCCATCCTACTACTGCGGCGTGATGTACTCGGCTGCCACCCAGCCGACGCGCCCTTGTTCGTCGCGCACTTGCACCCATTCGATGCCGTCCGTGGTCTCGCGGCGGTACAGTATTTCCACCCGCTCGCCCTCACGCAGCGTTCCGGCGATGGCACCGCCCGGCGTCCAGCGCAGGAACAGGCCGCGCCCGCCCGTGCCCGACACGACGGCGACCACCGGCGTGGGGGTGAGTGTCGGCGCGGGCGTAGATGTAGGTGTGGGTGTGGGCGTGGGCGTGGGCGTGTCGGTTGGTGTTGGGCTGAACGTGGGTGTGGGTGATGGTGTGCTGGTGGGCGTGGGAGTAGAGGTCGGCCCCGGCGTGGGCGTGGGCATGAAGGTCGGTGGCACGAACGGGTCGAGCCGGGTGGTGGGAATCACCATGAGTACCAGTGCCACCGGCCGCTGCAAACGCAACGCCACGCGCGCCTGCAAATCCACAGTCTCCTGGTACGACACCGGGCGCGTGGCGCGCACGTGTATCTCCAGGTGCACCGTCTGGCCGTCATCGCCGGTGATCTGCCAGTCGGCCAGTTCTACCTGACCCATGGCGGCTACCTCTTCCACCAGGGCCGCCTGCACGGTGCGCTGAAAGGCGGCTTCGCGCAACGCGCTGACCGTCAACGCGCCCAGCACAGCCGACACGGCCACCAGCAGTGCCACCATACCCAGTACCCCGCTGCGGAATACGCGCTTGTGCTTTTGCTTGCCCGGCGCCGGCCGGAAGCCCAGCCACAGGAAGATCAGGCCGCCGGCGGCGCTGATGGCGACCAGGTTGGTGAGGAATAGCACCAGCGCCCCGCCAGCGATGCGGCTGCTACCCAGCGCCAGGCCGAGGCCCACCGTCGCCAGCGGTGGCATCAGCGCGGCTGCGATCGCCACGCCCGGCAGCGCGGCCGATACGTCTTTGCGGCACAGCGCGTAGGCGCCGGCCGCGCCGGAAACCAGTGCCACGCTCAGGTCGAGCAGGGTGGGATGCGTGCGACCCAGCATCTCGGGCGTGGGCGAACCATCCGGCACGGCCAGGCCCATCAACAGGCCCACTGCTATCGCCAGCAGGCGCCCCGCAGTGTGGCGCTGACCGCCAGCCGCAACAAGCGCAGATCTCCCTGCACCACGCCCAGGCCCAATCCTATGACGGCTTGCATCAGCGGAGCGACGAGCATGGCCCCGATGATCACGGCCGGGCTGTTGAGCAACAAGCCCAGCGCAGCGATGGCCGCCGCCAGACCACTCATGACGAAAAAGTCCACGCGGGGCCGCGCCCCACGCCGCACGTTCCTGTACACCTCGGACTGCTCGGCGACGGTGAGGGTGGGCAGCGCGTCGAATAACCCCCACCACGCACGGCGCAGGAGCGTCTCTATCCGGCCGGCGCGATGCCTGACGACGATAGCCGGCACGGAGGCGCGGACGGCCACTGCCTGCGGCACGTTGCCGAACAACACTCGATCGAGGAAACTCTCGCGGGTAGCGCCGATCAACACCAGGTCGTAGTCAGCGCTGGCTTCGGCCAGGATGCCCTCAATGATGCCGGGCGCCCGCACCACTTTGGGCTGCACGCGGCCTCCCCCCCTTTCATCCCCCCCAATGGGGGGGAAAGAGGGGGGGAGCGCCAGCGTTGTGTTCAGCCGCTCGTACCCCAGCGCGACCTCGGCCTGACCCAGCGCGTCGCGGGCGACGTATAGCGCCGTGACCTGGACGTCGGGCGAGAGGTGCAGCGCCAGTTCCAGCGCCAGCGGGGCGTTGGGGCCGCCGGCCGCCGGCACCAGCACCCGCCGCGCGTGGCCCAGAGCCTCGGCCAGGTACTGGCCCGTAGGCTCGTCCGGGCCGTCGTTGGCACGCACCACCGCCACGTCGCAGGGTGCATAGCGGATCACCGGATCGAGCGTGCTGCCCAGCAGGTAACGCCCCCGGCCGGGCGAGCCACGCCAGCCCAGCAGCAGCAAATCGGGTGGGTCTGCGCGCACTGTCGCCAGGATAACCGCGCCGGCGTCGCGTCCTGGGCGGACGAGCACGTTTACGTGCACGTTGCCGCACGGCTCGACTGTGCTCGCCGCAGGTGGCTCGACTGCACTCGCCGCAGGCGGCTCCGGCACGGCCAGCCAGTCTGGCCGCGCCCCATCAGGCGTGATGCACAGTAACGTCACCGCGCCGTCGCGCACCCTGGCCAGCGCGCAGCCCACCGCCAGCAGCGGACGGAATTGTTCCCGGTCACCTACGGCGACCAGGACGTGGTACCTGGGCTCGGCTTGTGGTTGCGATATGAGGTGATCGTCTCCTTCCTGAGCGTGGCCCTCACCGGCTCGACGTGATCCGCTACGCGGACCGGGGTTGTCAACTTCACCGTGGGCTGATCACTCGCAAGACGACGGGGTGCAACCGCACAGCGGGGGGCGCGGGGGCCCATGCCATCCTGGCTAGCGTGCTGGCTACCTGCCATCAACGAGCGATCCCCATCTTGGATTTCCTGGTCAAACTACAGCGTGCCTCGGAAAACCCGCCGCCGCTAGGCCCTCCGCAACCCGCTCCCACCTGACGCTAAACAAGTGCCCCTCAGTATACATGCATGGTCACAGCCTGGCAAGTTGGTGCGGTTCGCCTGCGATCACGGCGGGCTGGCAAGGTGTCAAAGCACCATATTGGGCACAGGATGTTTTCGAAGAAGAGGACAACGGGCTGCAACCTCACCACAATAAGCGTCCTGATTTGGGATGGGAGGTCTGTTCCACGGACATCAGGCATTCGTCTCCAGCCTGGCAAGCGTACCCCTTTGTCGCTCCAACAATGAATGATCGGAGTGTCGCTTTCTGCGCCGTTGGTACAATGTACCGGTGTGATTTCACGACATCTCCCCTACCTGTTCATAATTCCTTCACAAGTCCATGGCATACTGGGGCTGAATCGGGGAAACGACGAATCCCATTGGCAAGGCTGGTTTCAGGCAGTGGTAGACCGGCAGACTGATGGATTAGTTCACCGATCCTATCTTGCCTCAATCCACAGCTAGGCCGGGTTTGCATATTCGTGGTGTTCATGGTAAAAGATAGTTGGTGTAGCGAAGCATGAACGGAATGATCTTGGTCATAGACGACGAACCGAAAATCGTCAAACAGGCGCGCGACTACCTGGAGAAGGGCGGGTTCCGCGTCGTCACGGCCGGTGATGGAAAGATGGCGCTGGCCGTGGCGCGCCACGAGCGGCCCGATCTGATCGTGCTCGACCTGAACCTGCCGGAGATGGATGGGCTGGACGTCTGCCGGGCGCTGCGACGCGAGTCGGACGTGCCGATTATTATGCTCACCGCCCGCGTCGATGAGACCGACCGGCTGATCGGGCTAGAGTTAGGCGCGGATGACTACATCACCAAGCCCTTCTCGCCCCGTGAACTGGTGGCCCGCGTGCGGGCGGTCCTGCGCCGTGTGCGGGGCGGCGTCCGCACGCCGGGCCTCATCCGCGCTGGCGACCTGGAAATTGACCTGCACGGCCATCGCGTCACCCGCGCCGGAGAGCCGCTTCGCCTCACCCGCAGCGAGTTCAACTTGCTGGCGGTGCTGGCCCAGCACCCCGGCCAGACCTTCACCCGCGCGCAGTTGCTCGACCGGCTGCATGGCGTCGCCTGGGATGGCTTTGACCGCAGCATAGACGCTCACATCAAGAATCTGCGTCGCAAATTGGAAACCGACCCAACTGAGCCACGCTACGTGCTCACCGTCTACGGCGTCGGCTACAAGTTCACCGACGAGGTGTGATCTTGAAGCGCAACAGGCTCTGGAAACACCACGAACACCGGTCGCATCCGCCGTGGGCGTCGTGGCCCCACGACCGCAAGTTTCCCCAGTGGCCGCGAGCACGGCATCGCGTGCGGCGATTTCTCTTCCTCCGCTTCGCCGGGGTCTTTGGCTTCATGGCCCTGCTGGTGCTGGGCGGGATGGCGGCGCTGGCGTTTCTGCTCACACGGCCGTTCGGAGGCGATGGGCAGACAGCGGTGTTGGTGTGGGTCGGGGGCTGTGGCCTCTCGCTGGCGCTGCCGCTGCTGGCGGCGGTCTTGGCGATGCGGGCGTTTCGAGACATTGCCACGCCACTGGCCGACGTCATGGCCGCCGCCGACGCCGTGGCCGAGGGCGACCTGAGTGCGCGCGTGCCGGTGCCGGAACACGGCCCCGCCGAGTTCGGTCGGCTGGCCGAGTCTTTCAATCGCATGACCGAAGAACTGGAGCGCGCCGACCAGCGACGTCGCAACCTCACCGCCGACGTGGCCCACGAACTGCGCACGCCGCTGCACATCATCCAGGGCAACCTGGAGGGCATCCTCGACGACGTGTACGAGCCGACACCAGAGCACATCAGCGCCACGCTGGAGGAAACGCGCGCCCTGGCACGGCTGGTGGACGACCTGCGGACGCTCTCGCTGGCAGAGGCCGGCCAATTGCCGCTGGTATGGGAGCCGGTGGATGTGACCGAGTTGCTGGCCGACGTATCCACCAGTTTCAGCGGCCAGGCCGAGGCGGCGGGCGTAGATCTGCGCGTCGAGCCTGCCCTGAGCCAGCCGAATGGGACCAAGGGTGGCCCGTCTACGATGACGATCACCGCCGACGTGGGGCGATTGGATCAAGTGCTCAGTAATCTGGTGGCCAACGCCCTGCGCCACACGCCTCCTGGCGGGGCTATCACGCTGCGGGCAGGGCCTGCCCTGAGCGGTGTCGAAGGGGAAGTCGAAGGGCCTATCCCAGACGGCGTCCGTATTATCGTGCGCGACACTGGTGCGGGCATCCCCGCCGAGGATTTGCCCTACATCTTTGACCGCTTCTGGCGTGGCGACCGGTCGCGCTCCCGCGCTCACGGGGCGGGGAGCGGCCTGGGACTAGCCATCGCCCGGCAGTTGGTGCAGGCCCACGGCGGCCGCATCGGCGTCGAGAGTGAACCAGGCCGGGGGACAACGTTCACCATCGAGTTACCAGCGGGCGGGGAGTAGCGTTGTAACTACCCAGCTTGGGATACACTGCCAGCCCACCTCCGCCAGGGTGTACTAGACATCACGGCGGAAATCCCTTGGCAGTTATGGAGCAAGCGCCGGTTGAGTAACTTCGTAGCGCCAGCGGAGAAGTGTATCGAAACCAAGCGTTTTCTACCCATAAGGGCGCTTTTGGCAAGCCGCTTGGTTTCGATACGTCGCTTCGCTCCTACTCAACCGGCGCTCTCGTTCAACGTCCAACTGGGGAAGGATTTACGCCCACGTGTACTAGTTCGGTTCGACGCACCGGTTTACCGGGCGGAGCGTGAGGTTGGTGGGGTACGGCACTTTGCACCTTGCGAAGGTTGAGAGTCTTCGCAAGGTTGGGTACAACATCATGTGTTCAAAGGAGAGAGCATTATGCAAGTCTTATCCTACGATCCGGAACTGTGCGTCGGATGCTACGTCTGCGAGGATGTCTGCTCCGAGACCTGGTTCAAGGTCACCGACGCGGAAAGATCTAGCATCCGCATCCACGACGATGGGGAGGGCATCCTCAGCGCTGTCTTCTGCAACCAGTGCGGCGAGTGCATTGACGTCTGCCCCACCCAGGCCCTCTACCGGGATCGGAAGGGCATCGTCCGCCTGCGGAAGAAACTGTGTGTGGGCTGCCTGTCGTGTGTCGGCTTCTGCCCCTACGGGGCGATGTTCTACCACGCTGATCAGACCGAGCCCTTCAAGTGCATCGCCTGCGGCAAGTGTGTCGACGAGTGCCCTAGCGATGCCCTGGCTATCGTTGATCAATGATCAATGACCAATGACTAATAGGATAAGGAAGGAATACTATGTCCGAAAAGGCACAAACAACCCGTCGTGTACTGGCTGAGTACACCTACGAGGCACTGCCCGTTGAGCGTGGCTACACGGGCCAGACCCTCTACGTCAACCTGTCCGATAACACTATCAGCGCCAAACCGGTCACTGACGTGATGAAAGAGAAGTTCGTCGGCGGCCGGGGGTTCGGCCTGTGGCTCCTGTGGCACGGGGTCAAGGATGACACGAAGTGGAACGACCCGCAGAACGAGATTGTCATCTCCTCCGGTCCTTGTGGCGGCATTACCCAGTACCCCGGCTCCGGCAAGTCGTTGGTGGTCGCCATCTCCCCTACCACCCAGTCGGTGATGGATTGCAACGTCGGCGGGCACTATGGACCGCTTCTCAAGTTCGCCGGGTGGGACGCCATTGAGATCCAGGGGAAGGCGGAGGCGGACGTCATCGTCGTGATTGATGGCCCCAGCGGGCGTATCACGATTGAGGAAGCGCCCGACGTGCCCGTGGACACCCACCTGGTGGGCAACTGGCTGATCGAGCAGGTGGCGGAGAAGGAAGAGGACCGCTACTTCATGTCGGCGGTTTCCGCCGGGACGGGGGCCGAGCACACCCTGATCGGCTGTCTCAACTTCAGTTACTATGACCGCAAGCGCAAGACATCGCGCTTCAAGCAGGCGGGCCGGGGTGGCATCGGCACCGTCTTCCGCGACAAGCGCGTCAAGGCATTGGTGGTGAAGAGCTCCCCGGTGCGAGGCGACTCCAACCATCCGGCCGACCGGGAGCGCATCGCCCGCGTCGGCGCTAAGATGCACAAGGAGATCCACGATCACGACGACGAGCAGAATCGCATCCGCCGCCGGGGGACCTCCTACCTGGTCCAGATCATGGACGATTACGACCTGCTGCCAGTCCACAACTTCAGATTCGGCTCCCACCCGGACACGCCCAAGATCAACGGGGAGGTATGGGAGCAGCGCTTCATCCAGGGGATGACCGATGGCTGCTGGTACGGCTGCACCATGGCCTGCTCTCACGCCGTGGACGGCTACACCCTCCGCACTGGCCCGTACAAGGGGCAGACGGTCATCGTGGATGGCCCCGAGTACGAGACGATCGCCGGGGTGGGCCCCAACTGCGGCGTCTTTGACCCCGACGACATCCTGGAGATTAACTTCTACTGCGATACCTATGGCATGGACACCATCTCCTTCGGCACCGGCACTGCCTTCTTGATGGAATGCTACGAGGCCGGCGTTCTGGACAAGGAGAAGACCGGTGGGCTGGAACTCCGCTTTGGCAATGCTGATGCGGCCATCGAACTCCTGCACCAGATGGGCCGCGGTGAAGGGTTCGGCAGGATCGCCGGGCAGGGCATCCGCCGGATGAAAGCGTACTTCGTGAAAGAGTATGGGGCCGATCCCCAGTTCTTGCAAGACATCGGGATGGAGGCTAAGGGGCTGGAGTACTCCGAGTACGTCACCAAGGAGTCGCTGGCCCAGCAGGGCGGCTACGGTCTGACCAACAAGGGCCCCCAGCACGACGAGGCCTGGCTCATCTTTATGGACCAGGTGAGCAACCTCTTGCCGACCTTCGAGGACAAGGCGGAGGCGCTGCACTACTTCCCGATGTTCCGAACCTGGTTTGGCCTGTGCGGGTTCTGCAAACTCCCCTGGAACGACATCTCACCGCCCGACAATGCCTTGACTGACGAACCGGCCAAGGTCCCTGAGCACGTCCAGAACTATGTGGACGTCTTCTCCGGCGTCACCGGGCGGGAGGTTACCAAAGAGGACCTCATCACCATGTCTGAGAGGGTCTACGATTTCCAGCGGGTCTTCAACATCCGGCTGGGCTACGGGCGGCGGGATCACGATGATATCCCCTACCGCTCCGTGGGACCGGTGACCGTCGAGGAGTACGAGTCGCGGGCCGAGAGGTACGACAAGCAGTTGCGGGAAATCCTGGGGCTGGACCCGGAGGGAATGGGCACTGAGGAGAAGATGGCCGCGCTGCGAGAGTACCGGGAGGAGCAGTACGAGAAACTGAAGGACGCAGTGTACGAGAGGCGCGGCTGGACGAACGACGCGGTGCCCAAGGTCGAGACGCTGAAGCGGCTGGGGATCGACTTCCCCGAGGTCGTGGCCGTCGTTCAGCAATATCTGTAGTCGAAGAAAGTGCCCGGCACCTATAAAGTGCCGGGCACTTTCAGATACTTTTGGAGGAGGGGTCATGTCAGAAATACCCGCAGTGGAAAAGAAGGATGTCACTCCTATCTGCCCGCACTGCTCGGAAGAGTTACACACCGTGTGGTTTCGCGTGATCGCTTCGCAGTTTGGGAACAGGTATATATACTTTTGTCCTGTCTGTAAGAAAGTGCTGGGGGTCAGCCATCGAAAAGGATTCTGGATGGGTTAGTCAATTCAGGGGCCAGGGTGCATGATCCGCGTCAACAGCCGCGACGAGGTCGAGTGGAGAGAGGGTTGGAGGACCAAATAAACCAACGACTGACTGAACTTCGCGCCCGTATGGCCGAGGCGGGGATGGACGCGGCGTTGCTTCTCCATCCCCGCGACGTGCTCTACTACGCCGGCACTGTGCGCCCGGCGGCACTCCTCGTCACCTCTCACGATGTAGCCCTCTTTGTCCGGCGTGGCTTCGAGTACGCCCAGCGGGAGGCCACCGTCGCCCGCGTCGAGCCGATGAGCGGGTTGGCCCGCATCGCCGAGGTTGCTGCCGAACTGAGGCTGACCGGGGGCGTGCTGGGCACCGAACTGGACCTGGTCCCGGCGCGGCTAGCCCAGCGGTTAAAGGAGACCCTCCCCGCCTGGGAGTTGGCCGACGTGTCCCCGCTAGTGCTGGCCCAGCGTACCGTCAAAGACGAGGAAGAGATTGCGGCTACGCGGAGCGCCGCGGCCGTGGCCGACGCAGGCCACCGCGTCGTCCCTGAGGTCATCGCACCGGGGATGAGCGAACTGGCACTGGCGGCCAAGGTGGAAGCGGCGATGCGGCGGGCTGGTCACGAGGGGTACCAGCCGCTGCGTCACCCCGGCGCGCGTGGGGGCGGGGTGCTGCTGATGAGCGGGGAGAACCTGATCGTGCGTGGTGGTCACGGGCTGGTGGTGACCGGTGTGGGATTGGGCCCAGCCATGCCATACGGCCCCTCTCGCAGGGTGCTGGGACCGGGTGACTTGGTGGTCGTGGACATCGGCTCGACGTACGCGGGCTACACAGGTGACGAATCGCGCACCTTCGTCGTGGGGCGGGCCACGGAACCGCAGCGGGTACTCTTCGCGGTGGCCCGCGCAGCGGAGGATGCCGTGCTTGAGGTACTGCGCCCCGGCGTGGCCGTCGCCGACCTCTACGCGGTAGTTGAAGAGGTGGTCGCCCCGGGTGCGCCTCCCTACTTCGCCCTCGGCAGCCTGGCGTTGCCCGGCTTCGTCGGCCACGGCATCGGGCTGGAACTGGACGAACCGCCCGTGCTCTGGCCCCGCGACGAGGCACGCTTGCAAGCGGGCATGGTGCTGGCGATCGAGATCGAGGTCAGCGCGCCCGTTCGGGGGATGATGGTCAAGTTGGAGGATACCGTCGTCGTGTGCCCGGACGGCTATGAGCTGTTGACTATCACCCCGCGTGAACTGATCGAATGCGTACTTTAATCTAAGCGGCCTGTTTTGTCAGCCACGGCGTCACCAGGGTCCCGCCCCAGGTCAGGAGGGAGCACATTCAGCCCTCCACAATGGCGTGCAGTAGATCTTCTGGGTTGGCGTCACCACCCAGTCCATCCTCCGGTCGTATTCACTACAGGGCAGTTCATCAATCAGGCAGCAGTCGTAGGTTACCCCCACGCGCAGGGCCGGCGTGGTGGGGAGAAAGCGATCGTAGTACCCCCCACCGAACCCCATCCGTCCCCCCCGCCGGTCGAAGGCCACGCCGGGCACCAGCACCAGGTCGAGGACGGTGGGGTTCACCACCGGAAGGTCCGCTGCGGGTTCCAGCATGCCAAAGCGGTGGCGGACCAGGCGGGTGGGATCGTAGGGGTGGAGCACCAGTCGCCGCCCCTCGGTGCGGGGGACGACCCAGTGGACATGGGGGAGGAGGTTGAAGAGGAGACTCGGGTCAAGCTCGTTGCAGAAGGCCAGATAAGTGAGGACGACTTCTGTCTCTTGCAACACTGCCCAACTTGCCAGCCGCCGGCAGAGGGCAGTGGAAGCATCAGCGACCTCCTCAGCGAGGAGACGCTCTCGAAGGGAGCGGAAGTGACGGCGGAGTTGTGGCTTATCCATTTGTAGCAGTGTACCACAGGGGGCGGGTTCTGAAAAGTTGGGCGGCGATGGCCAGCCCGCGTCAAGATCAAAAAAAGCGGGAACCCCTTGACTTTCGAGGGGGCTTGTGCTAGACTGGTAGATGTCCCCACAAACGTAAATGCCTCAGGGTTATACTGATCTCGAGGCAGCAGCCAGCGTAGTGGGAGCGCCTCGGCGATGAATGTCAACTACTACAATGCCCGCCGGCCGTCAAGGCTTCGCCGTGAGCGTTCAGCCGAACGGTGCGGCGGGCGTTTTAGTGCGTAGCGAGGAGGGCACAAATGATACGCAGAACCTCATCATCAGGGAGAGCGATGGCCGCGCTGATCGTTCTCAGCGTGGCAGTGACAATACCCTTCGCACAGGCAGCGCCTCCCACGACTTCCGTCGCTGAGGCCCCTGTGCTGGGGTGGATGGTGCAGCAGCCTCCGTCGTCTGAGGCGGGGGAGGCAGTGGCTGTCCAGCCACCTGATTCGGACGTAGAGTGGGAAACCTTGCCGCCAGACATCCAGGCCAAGGTGGATCCCCGCATCCTGGCCGAACTCCGGGGCGAGGTTATCCCTGCCCATCTGAGCAGTGGTCCCGATCAGGCGGACGTCGCCCCTGCCGAGCGCAAGCCTCTGGAAAAGACCCGTTTCCTCGTCTACCTTGAGGCCAAGGCGAATCTGAGCACCATCGCCCAACAGCGCTTTGCCACCCGAGTAGAGCGGCGCGCGGCGGTCTTTGACACGCTGGTCAGCACAGCACAGGCCACCCAAGGGCCGGTAAAGGCGCTCCTGGGTGCGCAGATGAGTCGAGGGGACGTGGCTTCTTACCAGCCCTTCTACATCTTCAACGGCTTTGCCGTCGAGGGGGGCCTGGACACGATCATCAAGATGGCCCAGCGGGACGACGTGGAGCGCATCGTGGCCAACTATCCCCTCGTGCCCCTCTGGGATAGCGGGAAAGCGGCCGGTTCTCCGGCTAGTGATCTGGGCAGCCTGCACTCGGACAACTGGAACATTGACCTGGTGGACGCCGAGCGGGTGTGGAGTGAGTTCGGCATCACCGGCGAAGGTGCGGTGGTGGCCGGCATTGACACCGGTGTGGACTGGACGCACCCGGCTCTGCAATCCCAGTACCGTGGCTACAGCCCGTCTGGCTTCGATCACAACTACAACTGGTTCGATCCTGACCCCAATCTCTACGCTGGCGGTGACCTGGGCCCCAGCCGATCCACAGCGCCCTTTGACTTTGGTGCTCATGGCACCCACACGATGGGCACGATGGTCGGCGATGGCGGCACCCCGGGCACCCAGGTGGGCATGGCCCCCGGCGCCAAGTGGGTCGCCATCTCTATGAACGAACTGGGCGTTGCGGGTTCTGTTGCGGACGACATCATGGGCAACAAAGCCTTCCAGTGGATGATGTGCCCCACCGACCTGAGCGGTGCCCTCGCCACGGCCGACTGCTCTAAGGCTCCCGACGTGGTCAACAACTCGTGGGGCAGCGCCAACCCAGCCGACGACACCTTCCGTCCGGCCATCCAGGCCCTGCGGGCGGCAGGGGTGGCCCCCGTCTTTGCCTCCGGCAACCCCTCGGCCAGCGCTGGCTCCATCGGTGCCCCGGGCAATGCGCCAGAGGCCATCACCGTCGGGGCGACGGACGTAGACGACAACGTTGCTTCCTTCAGCGGACGGGGTCCCTCCTTCTATGAGGGGGAGCAGAAACCGGAACTCTCCGCCCCGGGCGTGAACGTCAACTCCACTGTGCCTGGTGGTGGCTATTCCGGTCCTACATGGTCGGGTACCTCTATGGCCGCGCCTCACGTGGCAGGCCTCATCGCTCTCATGGTCTCCGCCGATCTCCAGGATGGCTACCGCGACTTTAACGTGGATGAACTGGAACGGTTCATGGAGTACACGGCGGTGGACCTGGGCGACCCGGGGCCCGACGACGACTACGGTTACGGACGGATTGATGCCTACAACGGAGTGCGTTGGGTCCGCTCCGCCGGTGACCTGCGGGGCACCGTCACCGACGCCGGCACCAGTGCCTCCATCGAAGGGGCCGCCGTCACTGGCGCTAACCCCGGTGATGTCTTTACCACGGAGACCGGTGCCAGCGGCCAGTACTCGACCACCGTGCCGGCCGGCATCTACGACGTCATCGTGGAAGCCTGGGGTTACTACAGCGACACCTTCCCTGGCCAGACGGTGATCACTGGCGCGCTGTCCATCGCCGATTTCTCGCTGGTCGCGATGCCGGCTGCCACGCTGACCGGCAAGGTGCTCAGCGGCACCACGCCCATCAGCGGGGCGCTGGTCTACGTGGACGCCAGCCCGGCGGTCCACTATGTCACCGGGGCCGACGGAGCCTACACGCTGATCTTACCGGTAGGCACCCACGGGCTGGTGGTGGAGGCGACCGGCTATCGGGTACTGCGGGAAGACGTGAGGGTCGCCTCCGCTGGCTCGACCCACGATTTCTCGATGACTCCCGCGCCCACTATTCTTTTGGTGGACGCCGACGCCTACGCTGGTTGGTTTGTGGGCTGGCCGGTGCACGGCTTCTTCCAATGGGGTTTGGATCAGGAGAATTACCTGTATGACCTGTGGAAGGTACAGTACACCACGTTCGACGACACGCAGGTGATGCCGGACGGCAGCCTCGGCTACGGCATCCCATCAATCACCACCCTCGACTCCTACGATCTGGTCATGTGGGCCCATGGCGGCGGTGGGTGGGGGACGACCGGCAGCACCGTGAACATGGGCGCCGACGATGAACTGATGGATTACCTGGACAACGGCGGATGGCTCATCATATCCGGACAGGACCTGGGATATGAAGACGATGGGATGACCTTCTACGACGACTACCTGCACGCTGACCACGTGATGGATGCCGCCGCTGGCGAGGGCGAGACCGTCTCCGGGCAGGGCTTTTTGGCTGGCCTGAACCTGGAGATCACCAATGCCAGTCTGCACGGCTATGCCAATGGAATGACCGATCTTTCCCCCGATGCGGTGGTTCCTGAAGACGGCGCGGCTCTTCCGGTGCTGACTTACGATAATGGCAATGGCATCGCGGCTCTGGCGGTGGCCCCGTGCGACGCATCCTATCGCGCGGTCTACTTCACTCTGGGCTACGAGAACATCGGCCCCCGGACCGGCAGCCGTGCTCCCGCCATCGCCGAAGTACTGGACCGCAGCATCGGCTGGGTGATGGGTACCAAGCCAACCTACGGCGTCAGCGTGTCCACCACGCCCTCGCGCCAGGTAGGCGAAGGAGGGGATACGGTTACTTACGATTGCCAGATCGTCAACACCGGTTCCGGGACGGCCGCCTTCGAGCTGAGCCTGGCGGGCAACGTCTGGCCAACCCGCATGCTCAGCGGCACCACCGAGGTAACGCTGGTGCCGGGTATGCCGCCCTGCAGCCTGCAGGAACTGACCCTGGAAGTGGACATCCCGGCGACGGCGGACACGGGCGATCAGGACATCGTCACCGTCACAGCCTCCCGCTACCCGGCAGGCACGCCCAGTGCGAGTGCCGACGTGACGACGGTGGCCTCCCCGCAGTGGCAGGTCGAGACGCCGATGCCCACGCCGCGCTACCGGCTGGCGGCTGCCAGCCTACCTGGTGATATTTACTACTATGCTATTGGTGGGAACGTGACAGGTGCGAACGAACGCTACAATGCCTGCACCGGCCGGTGGGAGGTCATGGCGCCTATGCCCACCGCCCGGGGCAACATCGGGGCGGCCGTGATTGACGGCAAGATCTACGTCCCCGGTGGCTGCGTGGGGGGAGGAACCTACGTGGACGTGCTGGAGATCTACGACCCGGCCACCGACTCCTGGAGCACCGGTGCTTCCCTACCTGAGGCCCTTTCGGGCGGGGCGGTGGCTGCCTATAGTGGCAGACTCTACGTCTTTGGTGGCTCTGACACGGGCGGCGGATACTCGGCCAAGACCTACGAGTACGATCCGGTCACTGACACCTGGACTGAGAAGGCGAACATGCCTGGTGGCGGGCGGGCTTATGCTGTCGCGGCTGCACTGGACGACAAGATCTACGTCGCTGGCGGCTGGGCCAACTTGAGGACTGTCGAGGTCTACGACCCGGCGACGGACTCGTGGTTTACCGCTGCCTCGATGAACGTCGGCCGCCAGTCACCTGGCCTGACGGCAGCGCCGGACGGGTATCTCTACGTCTCGGGCGGTGGTGACGGCTGGTGGGGCCTGAACAGCGCCGAGCGGTATGACCCGACCAGTGACACCTGGGAAATGATATCCTCGCTGAACGATGGTGATCGGGCCGGTTCGGCGTCGGCCTATACTGCCGGGCGGATCTTTGCCGTGGGCAGCAGCAAGGTCAACGAATCCCTCCGCCTGAGCGACGCCTTCTGCGACTCCGGCAAGTCTGTCCTGCAGAGCATGGTACAGCCAGGCGAGCGTATCACCTACACGGTCGAGATCCACTCCGACCCCGTTGACCTGACCAGCGCCAGCCTGGTGGATCCCATCCCGGCGGGGACGACCTTCGCCGGCTTTGGCGTCAACCTCGTCGGGGCCACCTACAACAGCACGGACGACCGGGTGGAGTGGAGCGGAGACATTCCCGCCCAGGCTGACCCGCTGGCCTTCACCTTCGGCGTGGACGTGGCGGCCGGCGGCTGGACGGACGGCGACCGCATCGCCAACACCGTCACCTTCGACAGCGGGGCTGGCCTGGTCTTCACCCACGCCGTGGCCAGCGTGGTGGGCGTCCCCGACGCTTCCCCCAGTGTCAAGTGGGTGGACAAGAGCCAGGCCCTGGCGGGTGACGTGCTGACCTACACCATCCGCGTCGAGAACGGCTCGGTCATCAGCGACGCCTTCACCCTGCGCGACCCCATTCCGGCGAACGCCACCTACATACCCGGCAGCCTGACCTACACCTCAGGCACCGGCGGCTACGACCCGGTGAACGACGTCATCACCTGGACGGGGACGTTGCCGGCTCCCGGCACTTACGTGAATACCAGCAGCGACTATGAATGGGGCGACTCGGACGGCAACGGGGTCGTGCCGGGGGTGGCCTACAACTGGATTGACATCAGCGGCACGGGTACCAGCGCCGGTACGGGAGATGATTCGTACTACTGCGGCTTGCCCATTGGCTTCACCTTCAACTTTTACGGCACCGCTGAGACCACCTTCTGTGCCAGCACCAACGGCTTCGTCTCTTTCGACATCTCCGGCTACTCCGACCTGAGCAACGACTGCCCGCTGCCCAGCACCGACGGCAGCGCGGCCCTCACTGCCGGGATCTGGGATGATCTGGTGACGGAGGGCGGTATCTACTACCAGACCTTCGGCACGGCCCCCAACCGCTACCTGGTGGTGCAGTGGGTCGGCGTGCGCTACTTCGGTGGTAGCACTTACTTCGGCTTCGAGATCATCCTCTACGAGAATGGGGCCATCAAGGTGCAAATGCTGGATGTCGGGCCAGAAATGGGCAGCGGCTCCACCACCGGCATTGAGGACTACGCCGAGACCCAGGGTCTAACCTACGCCTGTAATGCGGCGGGCTCCATCCACAACGAACTGGCTGTCGGCTTCCTGCCTGATGGGGCCACATGGTCGGGTATGATCCCCAGCGCCGACGTCACCTTTGCCGTCATCACCACAGCACCGCTGCTGGCCAACACCTGGATCACCAACACCGCCGCCGTTGCCAATCCCTACGGGTCGGTCGAGCGCAGCGCCGGCACGCTGGTCAACCCGGTGGACCTGAGCACCTCGACAAAGAAGGCCGACAGGACTCAGGCAACGGTGGGCGAGGTGGTGCGCTACGACTTCATCCTGGAGAACACCGGCCTCTTAGCCGCCACCGGGGCTACGCTCACCGACCCCATCCCGGCGAACACGACCTACGTGCCTGGCAGCCTGACCTACACGCTGGGCACTGGCGGCTACGACCCGGTGAACGACGTCATCACCTGGACGGGGTCGTTGCTCTACGTCAACACCAGTGACGACTACGAGTGGGGCGACTCGGACGGCAACGGGGCTGTGCCGGGGGTGACCTTCAACTGGGTTGACATCAGCGCTACAGGCACGCCCGTCTTTCTGGGCGACAATGACTACGCTGGCCCCTTCGGCGTTGGTTTCACCTTCGACTTTTACGGCACGAAGTGGACTGATACCTACATCAACAGCAACGGCTTGCTCTCTTTTGGGGCTGGTTGGTCGGGGGCACATACAAACGACTGCATACCCAACACCAATTCACCCAACAACATCATCGCTCTGATGTGGGATGACCTGGACCCCGGCGACACCAACGATCCGGCCTACTATGAGTCCTTCGCCTCTTGCCCCATCGGCAGCGGAGCCTGCCTGGTGGTACAATACGAGAACTACTACCACTACCCGGGCGGCGGGTCCATTGCCGGCACCTTCGAGGCTATCCTCTACGACGATGGCACCATCCTGCTCCAGTTTCTGGACGCGGGCGCTGAAGAGGGCTCCGGTTCGACCACGGGCATTGAGGATGGCACGGGCACCAGTGGCGTGAACTATGCCTGCAACGCGCCTGGCTCCCTCCACGACAACCTGGCCGTCCTGTTCCTGCCCCCTGGCGGTGCGACCGACCTCAGCGCCGGTGTTGCCTTCGCCGTCACCCTGACCACACCCTTGCCCGACCGGACCCCAGTGACCAACATGGCCTCCCTGAACGACGGCTACGGGAATCTATATGACCTGGAGGCGGTCTTCCTGGCGCGCAACTCCGACCTGAGCGCTTCCTTCAAACAAGTGCACCCGACCCAGGGGAGGCCCGGTGACACCGTCACCTACACCGTCTACGTCCACAACGCTGGCGCTGTGGCCACGACGGGCGAGGTAGGGGATGAACTGCCGCCGGAACTGACCTATGAGACTGGCTCGCTGCTCTGCGGCACCGGCTCCTGCGGTGAGGCCTCCGGGGTTATTACCTGGACGGGGATGGTCGCCCCGCGGAGTATGGTGCCGGTACGCTTCCGGGCCACGGTGCCGGCCGGTGCCGCTCAGGGCGACCTGATCGTCAACACTGCCACGGTCACCGATACCGTCTGGAACACCGGCTATCAGGTCTTAGCACCAGTGACGGTGGTCGGTTATGGCGTGATGGTGGCCCCGTCCGCTGATGTCCAATCCGGTGATCCTGGCACCACAGTGACTTACACGCTGCAGGTGACCAACGCCGGCAACACAACCGACATGTTTAGCGTGACTGTGGGCGGCAACACCTGGGATACGGCGGCTGATCCGACGACGGTCGGCCCGCTGGCGGCCGGTGAGAGCGCGAACGTGGTCGTGACGGTGAATATCCCGACGAGTGCGGTGGGTGGCGATACCGACAGCGCCACTATCACCATCACTTCGCGGGGTGATCCGACCAAGTCGGTCAGTGTCACGCTGACGACGCTGACGATGGCGGAAATACCGGTTGGCTGGGATATCTACCTGCCGCTTATCGCGCGCAATGGCTGAAGGGCATCAAGAGGACAGGCCGGAGAAATGGGCGTGGACGATCCGGCGGCCGGCCTGGGCTTCTCGCTGCCTGGGCTCTGCCGGCCCGAAGCGCCCTTTGTGCTGCGCCTGGGACGGCTGGACGAGAGTTTCGTCGTGTACGATCACCCGCAGGTGGTGATCCTGCGGCGAGGGCCGGAGGAAGCGAACCCTCGGCCACGCTGAGGGCGATGCTATGCGACTTCGGTTCCACCTCCGCTCAGGACAGTGTGGGAAACCGTCCCTACTCTCCCAGGATACGCTGCAGGTTCGCCAGGCCCTCGTTGGCTGACTTTTCGTTCTGGCTCAGCAGGAGTTTTTCCGCCAGTTTGCCCAGGACGGCCACCGGCACCGTGTACTCCATCCGCAGGGAGATCCGCGTTCCCTCCCCTTCCGGCTCCAGGGTCCAGGCCCAGGTGCTCACGATCCCGCTCCGGGTCTCAACGACGTGCCGCCGAGGCGGATCGTGCTCTATGACCTGACCAGTGCCGTCGAAGGAGATGCCGGCCATCTTGAAGGTCCACTCCCACTGGTAATCGGTGGACTCGCCGGTGAAGTTCCGCGAGTTCACCATCCCTGGCAGCCATTGGGTGTCGTTGGCGTGGTCCGCCAGGAGGGCGAAAGCCCGCTCCGGTGGGGCCTTGACGAAGAAACTGCGCTCAATGGTAGCCATTGTACCTACCTCCTTTGGAATCCTTGCCTGTACTGATTATAACCTTTTAACGTATCTTCTCAATATTTCGGGGCAGTGCTGGATACAAAGGAATTTCTGACAATTTTCTCACTTCAATGAGACGAGCTTGTGCCATAATTAGGGCAATCGGTCTCTGGT